>AMWB02025989.1_pt3 | contig 42373 bp, 47 predicted proteins | sample 200311 | NCBI WGS metagenome assembly AMWB02 (sample SAMN02737377, study PRJNA173069) | bioreactor metagenome | biome: anode biofilm in microbial fuel cells | place: USA: California | collected 2010-12-16
TTGATGTCGTTTTCCGCTTCGTCGGGATCGGGAATACTTCCCACGATTCGAAGGCAATTCCCGCATTGCTCTGAGTAGGCGTGCTTGGTGTTCGGGCTATTCTTGATCCGGGCCCCACAGAAGGCTTTCGTCTGTCCTGGCAGACTGGCGTGGCAGCGAAATTTCGACCAACCGGAATCCTGGTTTTCGTAAGCCATTGATCTCAAAGCCTTTTGTGCCGTACTGGTAGCTTCGCGGTCTGAGCGAAATTTCGATGAGGATTCGATTTCCGGCAATCCGTTCGCGCCGGCGGTGAACCGAACGCCATTGGTTGTTATTTCCGTGATGATCCACCATCCGTCAGGAAGCCACATCGTCATTCACCCCTGTTAAATTCTCCCGCTGTTAAATCAGGAGGCTGGTTTTTCACCTTGACACAATCAGACCTCGGCGACTCGTGTTATTCCTTCCGCCCTGGACAGCCAGAACGATTTGCCGGCCGATGTGCGCTTGATCGGTATGGGTTGGGCAGGATCCAGCTCGCGCGTGTACGATCCGACGATGAACGCCTGGATGCCTCGCGCCACCACTTCCCGGATCAGTCCGAGCGTCCGTTTACGACCGTCCTCGTCCAGAATCTCCATATTGTCGCAGACCACGAATCCAGACACTCCGGCTCCTATGACTACCGCCAGCGTGAGCTGGCAGCGGTATTTTTGTGACGGCGAGAGGAACTGGTATCTGCGCCCCTCGTAGTAAAGCTGCCCATTTTGCCATGACAACGGGAATCCGGACCGCTCCAGGACGGTATTGAACCGGCCGTCCAGATCGGTGTACAGCGCCAACAGATGCTTTTCCACAAACTCAAGCGCCCGTTTGATACTTTCCAATTCGGCGCTGACCCGCTTGTACAGCATCTTCTTTTCGATCAGGTCCGCCTTTTTCCCGGCAAAATCAAGCTGCGCCAGTAGCCGGTCCCGCTCCTGCGTTTCCATGTCATACTTCGATTTTTGCGCCAGCAGCTCGTTGCGTCGTTTCCAGGCGGCAGCGACCTGACCCAACCGTGCGATTTCTGCGTGTATCGCCTTGTACCGCTCCTGCAATGCCCTGCGGTCGTCCTCGGCCTGGGGCAGCTCATTGATGGCTCGCTCGGCGCACGCCTCAAAATCCTTCGGACCGTGCGGGCATGACATACCCAGCGGGCAGGCGCGGCTTTTTGAGAAAAATGTGTGCTGCTCCAGGGTGGTGATCGTCTCTCGCACGGCTTCTCCGGCCGCAACGACCTGCGGCAGCTCCGCCTCAAGCTCGGACAGATGGGCCAGGGCGGCGTCCACGTCTGGATAGTTTCTCAGAATGCTATCGACGCGGCCAATCTCCAGATCCCATCGGTTGATGCTCTTTTCCAGCTCCCGAAGTCTGCTCGTCTCGATGTCAGCAACGACATCCGGGATGGCGGCGAACTTTTGCAGCTCTTTTTGCTGCTTGGCAGCCACCTTGCGGTCACCGTCCAATCGTTTTTGCAGGGCGAACACATCCCGAACCGACGCGATCTGGACCGTCTTGTAGTCGTCCGGTCCATTCTCGCCGACCCACTCGCTCCATTTTTCCGCGGCCCGGCCGATCGAGATTTCCAGAATTTCGGCAATCATGTTTTGCCGACCGGCATCGTCGGAATCAAAAAACATGGCAGGGGCCATCGCCCATAGAACCGCAGTCCGGTTCTCGGATCGGCTGCCGCCATCAACCTTGAATCCGGTGTCCGGTGAAAACACACCACGGATCTTCTCGATTTTTCCGTTTTCCTCTACTTCGGCAGTTACGACAAATTGTTCCGTCGTGGAATCCTTTCGGATTAGCTCGGTGAATGAATCCTTGCGATAGCCGACCGACGGAGTCCGCTCGCACAGCAACAGGCAAATACCGTCGATCAGGGAGCTTTTCCCGGATCCGTTGATGCCGGAAATGATGTTGAGACGCGGATCGAACTCGATCCGTGCCTCCGCATAGGAACGAAAATCGTTCAGCGTCAGCGACCGGATTATCATGGCCGCACCTAGAACGGGATGTCGTCCATGGTGATTTCGACGGACGGACCCTCAAACACAGGTTCCTCGGTGCTGGTCGGAGAGGAAACGGTTCTGGCTGGCGTCTCTACGGCACCAGGAGCGTCGATCGCCTCCTCCCTGGCCCTGCGCACCTCCTTGGCGACCTGCGACCCCTCTGCGGCCGCCTGTTGCTTCTTGGTCCGCTTGGGCTGTGCGGATTCATTCGTACCGAACGGAGTACGCGGATTGTTCACGGGCTTCGGCCCAGGCTCCGCCGGCGCCTGATTCGGATCCGGAGCCGGCGTCTCGACGATGACCGGCTCCGCCGGAACCGTAAGCGGATCGACGGTGATCGGGATGTCGGTCGTCGCCTCGAATCCATCTTCGATTTCGTCGTCTATAGCGACGGCTCGCCTGGCCTCCTCGGAAATATCGACGAACTTGCTGAGCTGTTTCAGCATGGTCTTGCAAACACACGCTTGGAACCCTTTGGTCCATTGCGACGTGGCCGGGTTGCTGCGGTATGACTGCGAGTATTTGTCACGGTGAGACAGAATCCGGGAGATCGGCCAATACACCCAATCATATCCGCCGTCGTGGTAGCGGACGACGGCATACGCGCCAGTGATGTCTGTGTCGTCGAACGGATGATTGAAACACGGAACGTGTTCCAAGATGTGGTTTAACCCGTATTCAACCTTGAAATGATCCTGACGAAACACGGGGTAGGCGTAGATTTGCGATATGGTGGAGTTGTTGCGCCGGGCCAGCCGGACCAGCCCCTTGTAGTCCGGCACGAATTTCGCAATTGTCACGCCGGTCTGCTTGTTCTTGAACGGCAGCAGGTGTCCCTCGCCCAGATGAGAAGCCACCCGCAGGCCGAATGATGCGGCCTCCATGACCGCCATCAACACAGATACGGGTTCGCACTTCAACAGATCGTTGTTGGCGTAGATGGCCGCGAATACCTGCCGCTTGAACCCCGCCTCGTCCAGGGTTTTAGGAAGGACGTCTCTCACCCGGTCCCAGCTCACTTCGAGCTTTTGCAGGACTGGATGCTGTGGTTGTTTTTTTGCAAGCTCTTGACTCATTGTTCCTCTCCTCCTGGTATTGAGAATTGTTTGGCGGCCCGCGTGATGTGCGGGCAAATGAAATAATACTCGCAATACTTCGGGCTACAGTACCAGCTCCCCTCCGGGGCTGGCAGGAACCGGCCCACCTGAATCGTCTGCGCCGCGATCTGGAGCCGGTTCATCAGCGCCATGACATCATCCCGGCAGCGTGTGGTTTTCAACTGAGTCGAACGCACCTGGTATTTGGTGAACACGAGCATGTCCACCATGGCCTGTTTCGGCCGATAGCCCTTCCCGAACGCCAGCAGGTAATACAGCGTGAGCTGCTGAGAGCTATGGGCGAACTCGTCGCCCTGGGCGCGACCCCTGGTTTTCAGGTCGCGGATGTTTTCGTCCTCGTCGATCAGATCCAGCGTGCCGAATATCTCAAAATCATATCCCTTCGGCTGAACATGGATCGTGCTTTCAACCGCCAGCGGGATCGTCTGTTGCTGAAATTTAACGTAATCCTCGCGGATGCCGGTTTCGACTATTCGCTCCATGACAAGCCGATCCTTGCTGGGCTTGTACTCGGTGTTTTTGATAGACTTCTCCGCGGCATCGACCAGCTCGATCACGTCGAGGTCTTTTTTTGTGGTGATCTTTTGGGAGAGGTTGATTTCGCGGGCCTTATGGACGAACGACCCGCGAGCCATCTCGAACGATGGCACCATGTCGATTTGTTTGACGTAACGGAACTCGTATTGAGTGCCGCAACGAAGCAAACATTGCACCTGAGAATTATTAAGTCTCACGGCGCCCTCCACCGATGATTATATCAGGCGAAAAAAGAAAATCAAGAAATTTCGCCGTCAACAATCGTCACATAGCGATAAAACGAATCACCGAACTCGTCGTAGCCGACCATTCGATAAATCCCATTGGTAACACCGGACAGATCCAGCGTTCCGCCAACACCAGAAACCACCGTGAAATCCGGCGGCGACAGCACAACATCCCACAACTGGACCGCTGCGCCAATGACCGATTCTCCGTCGATGTGCAATTCGGCATACGTCAGATTATTGATGAATGGAATCGACGAACCGAAGATGTCGAGCCAATGGACCTCTACATCCGTAGGGAAATAGAGCTTCAGCCAAGTGTAATCACCGAACGGCGTATCATAATACTCCAGCGTCTCGCCATCGACCGTGATGCGGACCAAGCCATAATCAAACATGATGTGGATCGAGTTTGGATCGGCTCCCGGAGCAGCCGCGAAAACCAGCGTGCTTATGATTTCTCCGCCTTCATGGTCCCGGATTGCCGCCTCAATGGTCGCGCCATATTGCAGGGTGATGTGAATGGCCGGCGTGTAGAACTGATAACCTGCCACCCTGAAAAACGGAGTCTCCAGCGGTCTGATGCGCATCTTGATATGGGAATAGCCGACCGAAAGCGTTTTGTTGTGCGCCCTGTTGGATCCTCCCCGACCGAAAGGGTAAAATTCCATGTACCAACTATCGGTCGGATTTGTACCCTTCAGCACCTTTTTCCCGTCAACCTCGGCGATGTGCATGGTGAATGTGTACCCGCCTTCCGGGGCGAGCGCCACAAAGGCGTCACCGACTTCGTATTCTTCAAAGTCGGTCATGTACCGGGCGTGGCTGGTTCTGACGGTCATTGTATCACACCCTCCACGATCGAGACTTCGATGCTGAGTGAATAGCCGTGCTGATCCAGAACCGAGATGCGGTACACGCCGTCCGGAACTGGAATTGAATTGAAGTCAACCAGCCCACCGTCGCCTGTCGCCAGCTCGTAATCCGGGTCATTGGTCCCGTCGGCATATAAATCACAGGTCATGCCCTCAATGCCCTGACCGTCCATGTGAACGCGCTGTAACAGTTCATCGTCCAGCAGATCGGTTGCAGTCGAAAACAGATGATCCATGAACACGATCTGCACGTTTTTTGCGTACTGGGCGAACACCCATTTCAGATAGCCTGGCTGGTCAATCAGCGGGAAGCTGTATGTCTGGCTGGAGCTGTTGATGATTACAGTCACCGCCTCGCGGCTGATGCGAATCTCGATGTCATCCATCGTGTTGCTAGCATATTCGGTGAACGTCAGAGATCGCAGCAGCGTCGTGTGATAGTAGATGCCGACCCAGTATTTATTGGATCGCTCGGCGTGGTAATTGAGTTTGATGTAATACGGCAGCGACTTGCTGGAATACAGGGTCAGCACCAAAAACTGATTGGGCTGGAAACTTCTCATCTTGTAGCGAAGAATCATGTACCCGGTGGTCATGTGGAATGATTTTCCAAACGGCGCCATGTCCTGATTGCCACCATTGATTCCGGTGAATCCGATTCCGGTGACGCATTTTTTGCCGTCAACCGATCCGATCCGCAAATAATAACTCGGATCGTTTCCGAGCTGTTTTTCTAAATCGGTATAAATCTGGCCGAATTGGCAATCCTCGAAATCGCTGGTGTAACGCCAGTTGCCCATATCATCTCCGTTTCCGTCTGGGAGGATTTTTTGATTTGTGGGCCATGCCGCGAGGCATTGCAAAGCCGAGGGTTTTATATTCCAGATCGTTCAGCGCCTCCTCCCAGTTGTCCGGCGTGATGTCACGATCAGGCATCAACGATTTCAACCGATAGACGCGGCCCTCCATGCTGTCATACGCCAGCCCGGAAAGTATGGACAGCCCGGACATATCATAAATCTTGTCCTTGACCATCTGGTTGACCGTGCCGGGGCTTTCGACGCCGATGCCGGCCTGTTTGAGTTCTTTGTGCAGAGCATAGATGTCGCTTTTCTGAATCTTGGGCAGCCCGACACTTCTCTCGCCGCGGTAGTCGTCCAGCCACTTGTCGATGTATTGTTCGCGCTGGTAGCTGACCTGCTGCTTTGCGTCTCGCTCCAAGTTGGCCTGATAGGCCCGCTCCTGGGCCAGACCGCGGCCGTCGGAGACGCGGACGATTCGGTTCAGCAGCGGTCCGACGCCGGGGACGTTCGACGTGATCCATTCGTGAACAGTCTTGCGATCTGCGACCTCGTCATCGGTCAGGTCGATGCGCAGAACCGATGTCCCGAATATTCTGTTGAACATGCCAGCCATCAGCTCCGGCGCAACCATCCCGACCGCTTCGGCGACCGCGGCCGGATCTGTCGTGACCCATTTATTCTTGGCCGCGTTCCATGTTTTCGGATGCACGACGTATCGGCCGCTCCATGAATCAACAGGCGGGTCTCCCCACAATAAGCCAGCAAGATCCATAATACTTGATATTGCTGGATGGCTGGTGGTTTCCATGCGGAACGGCATCTGCCTCCCGATGCCTTGAGTGAGTGTCGGGATCGAGCCGCCGCGGCGAACTGAGTCCATGGTGGCGAATATCAGATTGCTGATGATCTGACCCTGGTGCGACTTCGGGCAGACGGCGTACGCCAGCTTGCCAAGCTCGGGACGCTCCTCGTCGAATTGATTCCCCAGCCAGAACAACGGCGCGACGGTGTAATTAGCCAGATCGTATCGAGAAATGTGCCGAAACTGCTTTTTCAGCTTGTCCCAGTCAACCGTTCCGAATCCTCCGGGGATCTGCCACGTCCCGGACGGCGACCACGGCATGTCATACGCCAGCCCATACGCGAGCATCGCCGGCGCCACATCGTACATCATCGTTTTCCAGATCCACTCTCCCGGAGAGTCCTTGGCCGATTCAAACGACGCCCTCATGCCCTGGATGCTGGCGTTGGAGAACAGCCAGAGGTTGTTATACACGTTATAGAGCAGACCGCGGTTTCGAAAATCCGGGCTGCCGACTCTGGTGCGAAGCACATGATTGATGAACGCGTCCCGGTCGGCGAACGACATCTCGTCCCATATCTCCCGACCGTATTTGTCCAGATATTTTTTGCCCAATATTTTAGGCAACGTCTCGGACATCTTGCCGTAACCCTCAAGCCCGGCCACGAACGGCTTGCCGATCCTCGCTTGAATGAAATTCAGCGTTTGCTGGACCGGGCTGACGAATTCCTTTTCGAACGCCTTCGGGTTGAGGTTCCACCGCACGCCCATCTCGCGCATCATGCGCTCGGTTTCGGTGGACCGCTGGATTCGTCGACGCAGCCAGTCGGGGATTTGCAGCTCATTGAGCGCCTTTCGCCCGCTGACGTAATCGTTGATTTCCGGCCGCCATTCATTATTGAATCGCTGTTTGTAGTTGAACGTCGATTTGCCGGTTTGGAAGGTGATGAGCTTTCCAATATCCGAAAGCACCTGATGAGCTGGCGGCTTATAGGTCGTCTGCATGTCATCGACATCGCGGATGATCCGTTCCGCGCCCCACATTTTATTATGCCCGATGACCCCGGACATAATCATGGATTCCACGTTCGGCGTCAATTCACCGCGGGCAACATAGTCCCATGTTTCTTTCGCCGAACCCCACAAAAACGGCAGGATGCTGTGGGTTTTCGTCATGCCCAACTTTTCCCGCAGGGGGTTGGCGAACCCGGTGAGGTTGAGAACTCTTGCGCCGGGGACGTTCTGGACCATGGACATCGTGTCGCGCAGGACGTTGAACGTCGCCCAGGCCGCGTTTTTACTGGTCAGGATCTCCTTGATTTGTTGCGTGAAAAACAGCTTGTCGAATATCGTGTCGAAAATCGCCAGCGCGTCGGCGTTGTGATTTCGGATGAGTGTTTGCGATACTTCCGGCTTGACCCAATACGACTGATTTTCGCCGTCGTGCCGGAATGTGAACTTGTCCCAGCCCTGCGGTTTTTCGTATTCGCTGGCCTTCCGAATGAATTGCGTCGAGCGCGGCCCGAGGATTCGTTGCAGCGTGAACAGCCCTTCGGCCCGGCGCATATTGGACTGGGCGCCGTCGATAATCATGGCGCCCATTCGCAGCGTTTCCGGCAGGACGCTGGTCAACTGGGAAACGGACCCTTTTCTCGGCTTGATGAGGTTTTCGAACGTATCGGCGCTGCCGACCGGAATGATAGCCGACGCGTCGATGCCGGCCTTCAGCACCATTTCCTTCCAGACCCAGCCGGGCGTGAACCGATAATAGCTGGGGTTGGATTTCGCTTTTTGGATGAACGCGGAATCCGACGCATAAATCCTGGAATCGACCAAATAATCAACGACCTGCTCCTGCCAGACCTTCTGAATGTTTTCGTGTATCTGGTTCAGGGCTTCGACTTTCTCCAGCGGCATATCCTGCATAAGGCCGCGTCTAATGAAGTCGAGTGTTTCCTGGGCGTGCGGCTTGACCAGCATCCCCGGCTCTCCGACTGGCCGCTCCACTTTTTTTTCTCCGATTGTGCCGTCCGGCATGACCGCTTCGACGGTTTCGTAATACTTTTCTTCGGCCATCCGGCGAAGCGCCAAATACGCGTTCATGTCGTTTTCGGTGATGTAGTCCTTCATCTCCGGTTCGCCGCGGCCCTCGTCCTTGTATTTCTTTTTCAGCTCCGCGTTGTACGCATCGGCCACGCCGCTGATCGCCTCGTTCATGGACCGCATGAACACGAACCGGCGGCCCTCGCCGTAACTTAACCGCTCGACCTGATCCAAAAACTGTACGAAGCCGGGGCGTTTTTTGTAATAGCCCTTCTTGCCTTCGTCTATCAGACCTTGCTCGACGGCGGTCTTGGTCGCTTGATCCGAAATCTCCTTCATAAACGCATGATTGCGATCAACCAGCATGTTCATGCCGCCCCGCAACAACTTAACGGCGCCGCCCTCTTTCAGAACCGAATTATAAATCTGGTAGATCGACTTAAATTCTTCGGTCCTCATGTCGGTTATCATTTGTAGGCGCTCTTTCATCTGCTGCGCCCGATCCGTGTTCTGCATCTTCATCCACGCGTCGAAAAACTCCGGCTTCTTCTCTTGGGTCCACGCATGGAACATGGCGAACGCGTTGGGCGCCTCCTGCTGCACCAGCAGCGGGTCGTTGAACAGGGCGCTGACGAAGTCGGCATACAGCTCTTGCGGTGATTTTCTGTAGCGGTCGTACAGCGGCGAGCCGCCGCCGTCCGGGTTTTTCGGATCGAACTCAACCCAGGGCTTGTATTTCCTGGACAGATCGACAAATTCCTCCCGCAGCCCGCTCAAGCTGAACATCTTGCGCCGGGCGGCCTCCTCGGCCAACAGCCGCTTGAACAGGGTGTCGATCTCCTTGTGATTCGCCAGCCACTTGAAGTCGATGTTGGGCGGCAGGGCGTTGTTCATCAGCACATATCGCAGCACCTCGATCTTCTCTTGCGCGTCCATGGCCCGGATATAATCTTTCAGCCCCTTCGGCAGACCCTTTTCGGCGTCGATGACGGATTCCAGACCACGGAACAGGTCCAGAATGTTCTGCACCGTGTTCTTGGCCTGCGGCACGTCGTCAACGAATTTGTCCAACGGGACCCAATCCGGCAGGCGATTGTCCCGCATGATCGTCCGCAGCAATTCGGCTTTCGCCTTCGACGGAAGCTGTTTGAAGTAGTTTTGATTTTCCGTGCTCAAGCCGATCTGCCGGCTGACGTCATCCAGGCCGGCGAATAGCTGCTTGATGTCCGCGATGATGTCGGACTCGGCCAGCTTGCCGCCGAAAATGTCCCGCGGGAACCAATTCGGCAGGTTGTTTGTCGTCGTGACCGATTCGAACAGATCCAGTATTTTCTCGGTATCCAGGCCGCTCAAATACTTCTTGACCGGATCAATCATGGTCGGATGGGACTTGATGGCAGACCCGATCCCGTCCAGAAAGCCGCGAAGCGACTGAATCAGAACGGGCAGTTTCTTGCTTTGCGAGTACACATGATCCCTGGCCTGCTGCCGCAACGCGTCGATCTCGACTTGAGTGAACGGCTTGCCGGTTTTCCACGGATCAATTCCGAGCCATTGGGCGCCGGACCGGACGGTATCCATGAGCGCGTCGGCCAGCGTGCCTCGCCGTGACGGCGGCGTGCCGCGCTGCGTGTACCAATGGATGAAATGACCGATTTCATGCCCCAGCGTCCGGGCAAGCCGGCTGGGATCTTTGGCCGACTGTACGTTTATCAGCAGCTCGCCCAGTCCGCGTTCGGCGCGGCCAGCCAGACTGCCGAATCCCGGCAGAGTCAAGCTGCCGAGTATGCTAGGGTCTGACATCGCCCGCAGCTTGATAAACTCGCCGATGTCAACGTGCGGCGTAATATCGCCGAGCATGTCAACGATCATCTTGAAGATTTCAGGCGCCTGATGATATGTTTTTGCCCCGCTCACCGGGTCCGTCTCGTAACGCGGAGCGCCGATGGCTCCCTTGGCCGGCTCCATGGTCGGCGCATCGCCGGGCATCGGACCTGGCGGTTGCTCGCCCGGCCGCGACACCTTCATGTCAAGATCGACTACATCACCAGGTTCGAGGGGCTTTTCAGCAGCTCGTCCGGCAGGTTCGGCTGGCCGGGCAGGCCCGGCGGTTGGGCCGGCAGGTTCGGCTGGCCGGCCACCGGGGGCGGCGCGTTCGAAAATAGTTCCGCCGGGTTGTGGACCACTCGGTTCTCTGACGGTAGGCCCAGCTTCTCCTCCGCCAGCCCTAGGACGTTGAGGTTCTCCAGCAGGCGGAACAGGTCCGGCGTCTCCGATTCCGGCCATTTTTCGTAAATACGCGGATATTTCATTGTAAGCGTCCTCCATGATCCGCTGTCGTTCGGCTGGCTTCTGATTCAGCTCCAGAGCATAACGATCAACGATGTCCGTCAGCGGACCCGTGAATTTCGATTCCTTGTCGAATAAGTGCAGCATCAGATCCGATTCGGTTTTAACCTTTTTCGCTTCATCAACCGGAAGATCCTTGCCGCCAAGATTCTCAACAAACTGTTGAAACTTTGCCCTGTCAACCATTCGGGCGTACTGCTTGTCTAACTTCAACCGCGTCGCCACGTTTGCCTGGATTGAAGCCGCCTCGCCGTGCGTGCTGACCGCCTCGGTGCGGATGCCGCCGAACAGGTCGCCCGGTTTATTCCCGCCGGCAGGTTCACCCATCCCGCCGATCAGGTCGCCAGGGGCGGCGGTCGGCTGCGCAGTCGTGGCCTTCATTCCGCGAAGAACGGTATAACACGCCTGCTTAACCCATTCCTTCGACGGCTCAACTCCGGTTTTCTGGATTTCCTTGATGACCTCTTGGGCGACGATTTCTTGGGCGTCGCGGCTCTCGCGGATATGCTCGCCAATGACCTCGCCGACGTCCTCGCTGTACCGCTTGTTGATGATGTCATGGAATACGACGTCGGTTAGCCGGGCCAGCTTGAGCGCCTTCTGGATCGTGCCGAGGCGCAGACTGGTCCCTTGGGACCGCAGGCCGTTCTGCAAGTCGGAAAGTTTCTTACCGATGACCATGTTGCCATTGGATTCGTCGCCCAATGTATCGCGGAAAAACCGGGCGGCGTCCATAGGCGTTCCGCGGTCGCCCTTGATGTTCAGCAGGGCGGCCAAGGCACGCGCCTCTCTCGCCGTGTCCGCTTTGATTTCGGTTATGGCGACTTGTTTCTTCCCGGACCACGGGATGACCTTGCCGCGGTCTGTTTTGATCTTGCTCGCCCGACGGGCGATTCCGGTACGATGGTGTCCCTCGACGACGTACAGCTTGTTGTTGGCCGGATCGCGCCACACGAGAATCTGCCCGGCCGCTTCCGGGTCCCACACATCCACGTCCTTGAAACGATCCGTCAAACCCATCTCATCGACTTCGATGCGATACTGGAATCTTTTCGGGTCCAGGTGGATGTCGTCCAGGTTGACACGGGCAACCCTCGACTCGATGCCCATGCGTTCGTCACCAAAAATACGCCTGGCTAGTCGCTTGAATATTTTCTTGGGTGTCGGCGCCTGCGCCCGGTCGGCTTGGATGTCGTTGACGAGCTGTTCGGCGCGGTTGATCTCGCGCCCGGCCTGCTCGATGACCGCCTGACCTTCCGATGGCGGTAAATCGGGCGGCGGCTCCGTGACCGGCTTCACCTTGTTTTCGGCTTCCAGCGCGTCCAACTCCGCGACCCGCTCCGCTTCCAGGCGGCGGTACTCGTCGTTTAACAGCTTGCCCTTGTCGCCCCTAGATCGTTCCAGCCGATCCAATATGTCTTTGCGCCTGGCTTCCAGTTCCTTGATCTTTGTCGAGTCTGCCAGCCAAGACGCCTCATCGGTTGGCGGTTTCTGGCTGATTTTCTCGGCTTCGGCCCACAGTTCCTGCGCCTGCCGGGCAAGCTCTGCCTCCGCTGGCGTGTCGGCGTATTTCTGCCGCGCCTCGTTCTGAAGGTCTTCGAATTTGGCGTTAACGCCTTCGGTGGTGCGCGGATACTCCTTCGGCTTTACCGGCTCTGGCGTCGGGATCTGCTCGACCGGCCTGATCGGCTGCGTCGGCTCAACCGGACGGACCGGCTCTGCCGGCTTTTCTGGTGCGACTTGGGCAGCCTGGACCGGCTCCGGCTCGATTGGCTTTTCCGGGGCGGCTTCTGGCGCTGCTTTTTTTCCTTGCGCCACGGGTTCGGGTTGTCCGGGTGGTGCTTGTTCCACCACATCGCCGCGCGCTTCTTCGCCTCTTTCAGCGGGACGCCCTGTTTCAACAGGTTGTCCCTCATTTGCAGGTACGCCTTCGGCATCTTCGACCTCCCGCTGCCTCATGGTCCGGTCGCCGTATGTCTCGCGGATTTTGCGATCCTCTGCTGATTTTTCGGTCAGCGCCTTTTCGTACTGCGGCACCCGATTGCTTTCGCCGGTCTGGATTCCCTGATTGTACCGGACTTTTGCTTGGATCATCTCCGACGAATCGCCCGGCTCGATCCGAATCGGCCAATTCGGGATTTCATCCGGGACTTCGGCGCCCTTTCCTTCTGCTTTCATGGCTTCGCGGGCGGCCTGCATCTGAGATTTCAGATCTTTTAGCGATTCGGCTTGTTTCGCCTGATCGACCTTCTTATAGTAATCTTCAAACAGCGCCCGCGTCTGTTCGCACCCGTTGGCGATTGTGCTGAAAAATCCAAACGCCTTTTCCCTTGGCGTCGCGGATTTCATCCAAGGCGGCGGCTCAACCCCGTACGCTTCCATTTGTTTCGCCTGAACATCGACTCCGTCGGCGACTTTCTGGATTTCCTGTTCCGTCCATTCATCCAGCCGTTTATTTATCATCCGTTTGCGCCATCGCTTATCAATGCCGTACATGAAATCGTACAGCTTGCTGGTCGCGCCGCGGTCTAGCGACCGGATGAAATATTTGTTGGTGTAGTGCATCGCGGCCAGCGCCAAAATCCCTGACATCTCCGCGGCGCCTTCCGGGGTCATGCCGGATTCTTCAAACATCGCCTGCGGAGCGCCGAACCCCATGAATATTTGGCCCAGCGGCGCATGGATGAATTTCTGCCGCATGTCTTCGCCGAATTGCAAAACAGCCGGCTTCTGCTCGCCGGTCCCGCCGTGCTCCGGTTTCGGCTGCGGGCGACCGCCGGTCATCGCGTACTCGGCGGAACCGTACAGTCCGCTTGACAGCCCGTCATACAGGCCGAATTTGACGATAGCCGGAGCGATTGCAACCCCGATGCTGGCGTTGACCGCTTGCAGGTAAGGATTTATTTCCGGCTCGATCGCCGCGACGAATGCTTTCCAGCCTGGTTTTCCGGTCGCCTCCTCGTGGGCGAAGCGTTTTTTAACCGCCTCGCATATCTGCCTGGCTTTCTCAGGCGTGAACATCATCGACTGCTTCATCAGGTCGTTGTTTAACGTGGATGCCGTATGAAGCGAATGGCCGACGCTGTAAACAGAATCGAATACGGCGTCAAAGAAGTTTTTGGCGAACTGTCCGGGCGCACCGGCCGTCGGAGCTTTTTGTTGCGCCTTTTTCAAACCGCCAGCCGCAGACATTGTGGCTGCTCCGGCCAAACGGCCGACATGTTTTGCAATAGATAGCCTCTTTCCGACTCCGAGCATATTGGCCCCGGTTGCCAACAGGTTTGGCCCCGGTTGCCATCCCTCGCCGATGATTCGGAATACGCCGCTGGCTGTATCAATATCCTTGTATTTATTGCGTAGATAATCAAACTCGGCCTCCAGCGGGTCACGGTCCTTCGGAACAGCACCAGGACCGATCTGGCCGACCATGGCCCCACTCATCCACGGCTTGAACAAATCGTTCCAGTCGCTATTTTTTCCGCTGACCCTAACCTTGCCACTCGAATCCTCATCGACATCAAATCGGTGGCTTTGTGGTATCGAAGCCAGAGGCACCTGATAAAACTGAACGCCGCGACCCAGCGCACCGGATCGTTCCGCCTCGGCCTTCTTGGCCTCGTCCAAGCCAGCATAGACGCGATATGATCCGCCAAGGTCGCCGAATTCTCTTTCACCCAAGCGGCTCATGTTGGATGCAATCACAATGGACGACGGGATCGTACCCTTACCAACCATCTTCTGAATCGCTTCGGGTGGGCTTTTTTCATCGTAAATTTTCCAGCCCTTGCGCAACAGCTTGCCTTCGGCTGATCGCGGGTCCTGTGGATATAGACGCTCCACGATTGACCGAGCGATTCTCGGTGTCCATCCGATCTTGTATGCCGAATCGACCTTTGGCTTCCATGATCGTACATCCGCCGGATCGTAGTCTCCGATCATGTCGCGGACGCGAAAATCCAAGCCGTAACCGGACTGGAGAAATTGTTTGTGCCGATCAACCGGAACCTCGTCTCCGGCGAAACTGGTCCTGTCCAAATCAAAGATCCAGCCGCGATTGATCGCCGACTGGATGTGCGAACCCAGATTTTTTTTGTACATTCTGGCGAAAACGCCAGGTGTGACAACGATCTTCCGACCATCAGACTGAGCTTTTTCGAGCATTTTCTTCACGCCGGTTGGCGTGTATGTATGAGCGGCTGCGTCCAGATCGAAAAATTCAGTCTCGGCCGTCTGTTGTTCGTCGCTCATTCTTCATCCTCGTCCAGACCCAGCGGATCGTCCTCGTCGTAATCGAAGTCGCCCATCAGGTCATCGCCCTGTTCCTGCCGTGCCATTTCCCTTGCCGCTTGGATGGCATACGCCGGGACCGGACTCCAGTATGGATTCTGCTGTGCGTTTTCGTCGTACCCGATGCCGGCAATCGGCGTGTCGTTCTGTTTCGGTTTTTCAGGTTTGGACGGTTTCCCGCGGCCGGCTGGCTGCTGCTTCTGGATTTGCCCTGCCGGAGATGAAGTCTCGTGCGCCGGTTTCAGATCCGGTTCTTCTTCCGGCAGCTTAACGCCGACGCCATGACGGATGGACCTGACCCCGCTATTGTTGAGACTTTGGATGAGTGAATTGGCGAAGTCGATATGAGTCTGCATGATACTGTCCATGCTGGCGACCTCGTCTTTCATCGCGTTCAGTTGAGCCATCATCGACTTTTTGATCTTTTCGTGTTCCTTGTTCCCGTCGATGAGATTCTTGTAACCCTCTCCGTCCCAAAACTTGTTATTAGCCAGACTGGTTTCGAGTTCGGTGATGGTGTCGTATGCTTTTTGCTTCTGAGCGGCGACGCCGCGGGCGTTGCTGGGCATGTAGCCCAATATGTTGTTCAGCAGTTTGCGGGTTTCCTTGTCGAACACGACGCCGCCCTTTTCGGCTTGTGATATTTTGGTATTAATGAGTGCGATTTGCCGACCGACCTGACGCATACGGAGACGCGTCAACTCCTCGTCGGCCCTGCGGGCGTCGATGGTCGCCTGTTGAGAATCCTTCCAGTATTTGAATCTTTCTTCTTGTGTGAGCGATTGATATTGAGCGAAATCGGCTCGGTATTCCTGCCACCTGGCGTCCGCTTGGGCTTTTCTGAGTTCCGGCTCCTCCATCTCCTCCCGGTGTTGCCGAAGTTGCCTGGCTCCCAACAGACGCTCACCCAGCAACATCTGGTTGGCTTGCCCGGTGGCCGCGCTTTGCAATCTGGACACAGTCCCGGCCTGCCTGTACTGAGCAAGCTGGGTCTGCTTGATCGGTTCCCATTGCGCCTCAACCTTTTTGCGCTCAAGATCCACGCTTTCCTGTTGCAACCTGAGAAGATTGGCCTTGAGAGACATCTGCTTGGCAAGTGTCTCTTGGTCCATCCCGGCAGCGCGGCCCATGGCGGCGCCCATGGCGCGTTCTCCCGGCCTGGGTGACTGCATCAAACCCTCGGCAACCGCTCCGGCTGCCTGGCGCAGCATCCCAGCTTGGGCGATCTGCTGGTATGCCTGCACCATCTCGGCAATGTCTTCGTCTTGCGGCTCTTGGCGTTTACCGGATTCATCGGCCATCTGAGCCGATTCGCTGACCGCCTCATCGAGCGTTGGACCGCTAACGCCTTGATTATCTTGCTGCTGCGCAAGTGCCTCGCGCATCATCTCCAGCATGGAGCCGTGAACAGTTGCCATGATTGCCTCCGATTACATAGGGCGGGCGACGTTGTTGTTCTGAATGTACTTCAGAATTTCGCTGAAAATGTCCATCCCGCCGCCGATTCCGGCTCCGATTCCAGCCCCGGTTCCACCGAGTCCGCCCATCAGCGCTCCCAAAAGACCAGAGAATCCTCCGAATCCTCCTCCGGCAGACGCCCCACCACCTGACGACTTCCCGCCGAAAAGCTTATCCAAGCCGCCCGACAGTCCGCCAAGTCCGGCGCCCATCAGGGCGCCGCCCATCGACGATCCCATTTCCTTTTCCTTGAGGGCAAGTCCCATCCGAGAAAGAGACATTTGGCCGCGCTGGCCGATTCCGCTCAACATGAGGTTCTGACCCTGCCCGTACAACCCGGCGGCCATCTGACCGGCCTGCCCAACCGCGGCCTGCCTGCGGGCGCCGAATCGTTCCTCGATTTCGGCGACGGCGCGTGCTTGATCGCGGGCGATATTCTGGTACTGGTCCGAGAATATCGCCGACTGGATCGAGCTTGGGAGCTGTCGCCCGGTCCGGGCGGCGATTTCGTTCTGCATGGCGGTCTGGGCTGACTTGGCCTGCTGAAACGGGGATGTGGCGGCCATGAGCGCACCGGCTTTTTCCTTGCCGCCGGCGGCATCACGCATCAGATAATTGATCGCATCCATCGTGGGGGCTAAGAACTGACCTTGCCGACCCTTGGTTGAGGCGAGAAACTGATCCAGCATCCCCATCGAGCTTAGGTAGTCGCGGTCGTCGATCCCTCCGCCGCCAAGGCCCAAAATTCCGCCGATCCCGGCCATGGCGGCGTTGGCGGTGAGATTCCACGGAATCATGGTTGCCTCCTACTTGAACGCCATTCGGATCACCTTGATAGATCCGGATATTTTTATGTTCGGGTTTTCGCCGTCAAATGCCCAGCAGAAACATTGAACGGTTTGGCCGGCTTGGGCTTCGACCGTCATTGGCAGGCGCACCCGATCGAATCCGCCCGATTTCTGAAAATCGATCCCGACGATGATCGGGATGGTTTTTGCGGCTTCATATCCGTCAGGAACGGCCAAGGTTTCGCCGTCATCATACGACACCGGCGATGCGTCGAAATAGATGTTGTCGAACAGGGCGCCCGGAGACAGGTGGCCCGCTTGGATGGCTCCCATCCCGATGTGGCTGGCGTTGAGAGAACGCGGGGCGATCATCGGTCCGTTGATCGAAGATTTTCCGAGCGGATCCGTGCCGCCGAAGGCGTGGGTGATGGCGTGATAGCCGATGCTCGTTCCATCCTCGATCTTGCTTTTGGCGATGCCGGCATTGGTGGCGATGTTGGCGTCGTCAAGGGCATTGATCCGATTTCTGACTTTTGCCAGGTACGATTCCAGATTTGGATCGTCGGTGTTCTCGTAGATTTCTTCAAGAATCGGCATGTCACGCCTCCACCCTACTTGTCGAGGTCGTCCAGGGCGTCGTCGGCCGTTCGGTCGATGCGCAGCTCCCGGATGTCAATCTGAACGATGTCGTCGCCTTTCTGAATCGCTTCCACCACGCGACGAATCACGATGGCAATCACTTCCAGAATGTTGATCCAGTCCATGTTACGCCCCTCCTGTTTTTGGTTTCCATGCTTGAATCAATTCGTTGACCTGATTGATGATGCTCATGCAGTCGGCGATGAGCTGGGTGACGATTTCCATCTTCTGCTTGTCTTTCAGCCGTTCGTACTCGTCGTATGCCATCACGGCTGAATTGTGCGTGGCCCGGTATTTCTGGTCCAGATCCCGGAACTGTTGCCACTCGGCATCGGTGATGTCGCCGTCGTGGTACAGCTTGGCGACAACGTCCTGAATATCGTGCCATGATTTCTGATTGGCCCAAAGGGCCTGCTTGGTACGTTTCTCCCAGTCGGTCTGGTCGTCGCAGCTAGACGCGGTCAGACCAACGACGGCCAGCAGAACCACGAGAACGAATACCGGAAGTGATTTCTTTGTCATAAAACCTCCTTTATTTTGTAATCTTAGGAATTGTTACACAGAATACTTCTGATGACTGATCATCGGTCCCGATGGTGTGATACTGGTTTCGTTCGACGAAACACACCAATCCATGCAACGACTTGTGAACATCTTGACCGTTTGAATGGATTTCTTTCGTTAGAAACGGCACTTTATCTGTTTTTTTTGAGAATATCCGAATCGTGGTTGTGCCTTTTTTTGCGATAAATATCTGTTCACTACCCGTGTGTGCGTGAATTGGGTAATCCAGCCCTCGCCGTAGTTTTAGCAGATGAAGTTGAAACCCGATTTTGCGGTCGCAGAATAACTCAACCATCTCCATGTTGTCGCCATACGTCATCAATGGCTGGCTGAGTAGTTTCATCGGACTGCCATCTGAGCGAATTGAGCGAATCTCGGTTACTGCTTGCTTGAGCCGGTCGTGTCCGTTGCGCACACGAGTGTCAGTTGTATAGAATGTTTTCAGGGCGATCATAGCCAGCGTCGTGACGACGATAACAACCGCGACAACCAGTAAAATCGCGGTGAGCATGGTGATCCCTCCTGTCAATCTTCTCGCTTGGCGACCAGCGCCGCCAAAACCTTCAGTTCTCCGGCCAACTGCAAAACAGAATCCGCCATTTTCTCGATTTTGCTGGCAAAGCGAAGAACGACGAATGACAGCAGCCCGAACTGGGCGAATACGATAGTTGCCAGAACGGCCAGAATCGGCCAATCTCGCCATACCATCTCAGGAACAGATCCGGGGTTAATCATCTGTGTCATCATACTGGTTCTCCGTTTGTCATTGAGCGGTCAGCAACCCGGAATCTCCGGTAATGAACGATCCTTGGTACGTCATCGTCTGCCACTTTGCCGGACCAGTCGCCTCAATGGTGGCCGATCCGACAAACGCCGGCTCGACGTAGAACGCGACCGTTCCATACGGCGCGATGATGCGTGGGACCGGCAGATCAACCGGCGCCCCGGTCTGGTATCGGTATGTAACCCATACCGTGATCGGATCTGCCGATGCGTTGGCGATGACAATGGACGATTCCCAGCCGTAGTCCGTTGCGATCCACGGGATCAGGTCGGAATATACCGGGGTCGGCAACTCGCCCACGGAGAACGTGAACTCTTGGCTGGTGTCAAACAATCCGCCGGTTGTCCATAACCGGGCCATGCAGTAGAACGTCTCGCCGGCTTCCAGCGGAGCCAGCAGCTCGATCTCCGGGTCCGTGTAGTTTTGCTCGGATAGAAACGCATAGCTTCCGATGTAGGGCGGGTGGATGCCCACGCGGTGCCTGGAAATGATGATCTCCCAGTACTTGAAATCGCTCAAAGGCCAGAAGTGGGGGGTATGGAACGGCATATAGAGGCGCCAGCCGGCGGCCGTTTGGTACTGGGTGACGGCGGTTGGCGGTTCGACGATCGCCAGCACCGGCAGGGCCAGCGCCAGCAGGACGAGCGCGACACAGTAGAGTCTAGTCATCTTCGCCTCCCTTACTTCCCCCTTGGATTTTTTCGCAACGATCCAGGAAGTCCAGGTAACCGGCCTCGCGAAACTCTTTGGACAGCACGACTCCCGGCAGGAACCGTGCCGCTTGGAACCCGGCGACGATCCAGCCAGCCACTTCGCGGTCCAGATCGACCGGCTTCCCGTCCTCGGCCTCGTCGATGAACGAGATGGCCTTGCGGATCTGGCTGACCGATTTGATGCCTTGAGCCATGTCCAAGCAGAGCTTGATGAAGTCGGCCGGGCCGATGCGGACACCTCCGGCCGGTGTCGAGATGGTGGCCGCCTTGGGCATCGCAACGGCTGGCTGATTTTTTTCCGGTTCTACCAGCTTAGGCTTGGTCTGTTTCATGTTCGTCTCCTGGTGTTATTATAGGACTCTCAGTTTACTTTGTACAGGTTGGTCGCGTGGCCCTTGGCAAACAGCCCCTTGATCGCGGCGTGGGTGGTATACACCCCGGCGATGTCGGCCTCGGTCAGCCCCTCGTTTTCGCCCTGGAACATATCCTCGGTGAGCGTGCCGGACAACCCCAGCGCATCCCACGCGGCCCGCAGGTTGTCAAGCTCCTCGACACCATCGAGGATCTTTCGGACGTTCTGCCGCACCATGGTGATGTGGTCGGAAATCTGTCGTTGCGTTGCCATATTGCCTCCTAGTTTAGTGCCGCCCACGTTGCCGGCGTGCCGGACGCGGTGCAACCGTAGAATTTAGAATCTGCTGAGTTGAACACGACCTCGGCGGTTGTGCCGTCCGTCGCATCCATGTCGCCGTCGTTGACCGTGCGAACGATCAGACGGCCGGTACAAGTGATCGCGTCGGTATCCGCAGAGCCGAGCGTGGCGCCGCCATTGAGGTCGAGAGTACCGTCCAGTTGCAACGTGTCTGCGCTCTCGTCCCACAACATTTTCTTCCCGGCCGTCGCACCGTATAGCGTCACGTCATGGCCGGCGTCATCTGCACCGACTGTCAGCGTCCCACCAGCCGTTAGCGTGGCCCCGCTGCCAGTCGCCGCAATCGTCAGCCCCGTGCGAATCGCCGTGTCGTACACCGACAGGATCATGTTCGCCTTGCGCGTGGCGTGAGTGGCGTCGGTCCAACTGACTTCAATCTTGGCCGCGTCCTGGTCAGCGGTGGTGGAAGATTCTAGCTGATAGAGTGTCCCAACGCCAAATCCAGCCGCCGGGGTGCCAGATGTATTGTGGCTTAATATATTTGCATTGGCAACGGCAGTCGTACCTGAATCATTGACCAAAACTTCAAATGGAACAGTTAATGCTTTCGTCCCTGTATTTATACCAACCCGTCCGACGTTTTTGCATAGTAACAGACTAGGAACAGATCCAGCAGCCACATTCGCGTATTCAACAACACTCCTGTGTTGTGTTCCGTCATAACATGACATGACTAACTTATGGCCAGCCGCGCCAGATGCTATGTCTGGAAAAATGCACAGATTTGTTCCTGTTCCTGAAATCATTGGTCCAGCTGGGGATTCACCAGAACCGGCATATTCGGGTTTGATTCGTATGTTACTCGACCCACCCGTATCAATATCTACATACTCATAAGCAGCACCAATGATTCCTGGACGTAATGTTATTTCCTTGTCTGCATATATATTCGCCCCACCTGATGTGTTTACATAAAAATACCATTTCCTCCATACTGCCCCACCCGAATCATACCCGTAAATCTGAAGCCGCGGATTATTACCAGACGTAAACGACAATAAATCCTGCCCTGCGCTATTCTCAACAACAATCATGTCGGTGGTTTGTGTTGAGTTAGCTTGAATAGTTAACTGTGTTTGATCGGCAGCCCCATCTAAAAAGTGAGAACCAGCAGTAGTTATTAGGGTTCCACTCTGCGACATGATGCTGTCGGCAAATGTGGGCGTGGCACCGACTAGGAACTTTGGGATGTAGTTGTCCGTGCCGCTGCCTAGATCTGAACGTAGCATATACTGCGGGTGATCGTCATCGGCCAAGCCGGACAGGGCGCCGTGGTCGTGGTTATGGCCGTCCAGGGCAAACGCGGAGGCATGATAGCCATCCAGCAGATCCGAGTTCAACCCGGTGACGAGAACGCCCGTGTTATTGCCGGTCAGGACGAACGGAGGAGTTCCCTCGCTGAACGAGTATAGGAGCAAAGAACCGGAGTTAATCCACGCTATTTCGCCGGTCGAGCCGAACTCGCTGCCTGAATAGTTTGACAGACCGAATCCGTCCGCTTGCAGCCATAAGCCATCACGCCATGCCGTATCGCCGATCCAGAATCCCGGCTCATCATAGTTCGTCCAGTCAATGAAAAATCCGCTGACGTTCTGGTAGGCATACTTGAGCCAAGATGTGGTGTAGTAGTAATATTCGATTGCTGCGTTGCCAGAATACTCTGCTATATGGACGGCACAGCTGTAATCACCCGTTCCAGTCACATTGATTGAGTTCTCAAAAACTCCATGCTGGAACAGCGAGTCACCATCTTTATTTACAAATGCTTTTCCAGAATCATAAAAACTTATTCTGCCGGTTTGGTTGCCTGACGAATCCGTGGTTTCCAATGTGGCCGATACGCCGCCATCTTTCGGGCCATAGTCCACGTTGAAATATCCAAAAACAGGCATGGACGGGGGCCATCCGGTTTCCCCCGACCATATTCCGAGCGAAAGCCAAGGCCCTTCTCCTAGCCCGCCGGAATTATCCCATATCTTAAATAGGTCATACGCCGTCATGTCGTGTATGTACCGAATGGATAGTGCAGGACTCTCCAGATATGACTGACCCGGTTGAGGCGGCAGCGATATTTCCAACGTCCCGGTCAGGGGGTCGTTGGAAGCGTCCAGCAGCAGGTACGGCAGGAACCCGCTGTTGACGACATCGGACGTTGCCCAGTCGCTTTGCAGGTAAGCCCGGCGGCTCCGCGCCCATACGACGTAGTTGGTGTTGGGCAGCGGCGGGATGAACGAGAACGTGCCGTATTTGGCATTCTGCCATTCGGTCGGCGGATCCTCGACGGCTTCCTCCTGCAACTGGCAGTCGTAGGAGTCAACCGGCTCCAGGGTGGATACGGTCGCATTGATGAATCCGCCGGCGGCAGCGGCGACGATCGTTGGGATCGGGGGTGGAGTCGGTTCCGGATCTGTCGGTTCTTCTGTTGCGGGTGGGTTTTCCAGTACGGTGACGCGGCCAGCTAACGATCCGGCGGCTTGCGTCAGCGTATCTGTTGATTTCTTAAATTCTTCGCCAAATTCGGTCAGTCTGGCCCACAGCTCGTTGATATGCCTGGCTGTCTCATCGAGCTGCCGAAGCTCAAGCCCGTCTGATGGTCGGTTGACTATCTGATAGCGTTTCATCGTGCATTACGAATCCGCTCAGATTTTGGTTGGAGCAGCAGGGCCATCTGTTTCAGCTTGAACGTGTTAAGTGATTCCTCTTTGATCGTGAACTGGTAGGTCGGGACAACCCATGGATACAGGTTCTTGTGGCGCTCGTCACCGCGCTCGGAAGCCAAATGATTCAACACGCCCTCAGGCACATAGCCCTCGCGGTCGTAGTTGCCTTCCAGGGTGAGGTCTATTTCTGATTCCGATATGACTTCCGAATAGAAGCGGCGGATCCGGATTTGACGGTTCGGAACTCCGATTTCGTGGCTTTCGATGTAGAACTGGATAGGCGTCCCGTCGTCAGCCGTGACAATCGGGGTGTAGATGTAGGTATCCCCGTTTTCCGTGCAGAGCATGACGCATTGTTCGCCTGCGTTTTCAAATGCCGTGGCGCTGGTCAGGTTGAAAGGGAACTTGAACACGAGATACACCGGCTGGTCCAGCTCGTGGACCAGAACGAAGTTGCCCAGCATTCTGCCCTCTCCGAACACGCACCAGACCTGCCTGTATTTCGGTACGTTGAACATGAACGATTCCGGGAACGCGATCCGGTTCAGCTTTCGCTTGGTGCTGTTTCCGTTCAGGATGTCCTTAACCTTATCAAACCCGGCCAGAGGCACCGGGCGGCCGCCGGAGAACTGGTAAATATTCCCACCGGGCGCCATGAACACAACCCGATCATCCAGCACGGTCATCGCGCCCTTGCCGATCAGACCGACCTTGCTGGAGATCAGTTGAATCTGGGCGTTGTATATGTCCATCGAGTAAATGGCGTTGCGCAGGAACACCAGGAAATAATCGAAGTACGGGATCGCGGCCACGCCGATCACGGTCGATTCAAACGCTTGGTAGCGGGAGACGGATTCCGGGTCACCAACCTCGGATATGTACACGCCCGGACCGTCGGCGATGCACAGCGTATTTTTGGACGCGGCCAGCGAGTCCGCGTATTGCGGGAACACCCATGTCTTGTGGATGGACGCGCCCAATTCGTAATCCGGCTTGGCGTCTATATACAGGCACTTTCTTTTCCAGTTGTATTCCGTTGTGCCGTGCGGGATGTAATCCAGCAGGTAGAAATGACCGGGAGAGTCGGAATAGCTTCGATAAATCTTGAATGAGCGGATGTAGTCGAAATCGTATTCCAAGTAACGATCCAGATTGAAATCCTCCATGACCAGCTTGATGATCTGCTTGTCGGCCTTGATGTTTATTGCGGCGCATGGGTTGGTTTCGTAGCCGTACTTTGTTACAGCCGTCATCACATACTCATATTCTCCGGTCAGCGGGCCTTCCTGTTCCGGGTATGTTTTCGCGGTTTCGTCGGTTTCACGATAATCGTATAGGAAATCTTCCAGCCCGGCGTGAGCCGGCGAGAAAATGATTTCGTCGGTATCGTGAACCACGTGGAGCAGGTCGGTGTCCCATCCCTTGTATCCGTTGGCGTATGGCGCGTCAAAATAGGTTTCCGCAAAAGGCGCCAGCGCGATGTAGTAGTGGTCAGGATCGCCTCCAATGGCTGTTTCTTCGGTCACCTGGAACGGATATCCGCAGACCCACGCCGTTAGTCCAACAACTTCCGTTGTCCCGGTTCCCTTGAGCGAATCGTCATAGAACGCCACCGGCACGTTGATGGTAAGTTTTGGCAATCCGCCCGCTTCAGCCCACAGGTCGAACGTGGTCCGGCCGACACGCGGATACTCCAGGCACAAATGGGCGGCCAGGACATGATTCTTGATCGAGTCCTCGAACCCGGCGCCTATCGGGAACACGGCATCATCCACGAATTTCCAGAGACGCCGATTTGGATCGGTGAAAAACGTGAACCGCGCAGCTTCGGCGTGAGACGGGATGGACCGACCGACCGATTCGCCGAAACCGGCCGGATCACCTCCGCCTATGGAGTCGCCGAAACGATTGTAGATGTCCAGCGACGCCGCATTGAAATAGCCGATGTTGTAGAATGATTCCGGCATTATGCTGGCTTCCAGGGCAAATTATTGTCGTTGAACGGGTCGATGGATCCCTTCTCCACTTCGTCGAAGCACAGCGTCTCGTCCTCCATGACGAACACGCGCAGCAGCCAGTTGTTTTTGTGGAAAAACAGCAGATTGCGGGGTCCGGCCGGATTGTCGAACATCCATACCTGGAGCATGGCGGCCTGCGACATTGGGTTGACGAATCCCTCGGCCGCCGTATTCTGCTCGATGAACATCTGCGTCCCGTTTCGCTTTCGGTAGCCGCCGGTCGGGATCAGCTCGTAATTGTGACCATCGGCAAGCTCCAGAAATTGAAGGATGTTTTCGCAGCGTCCATAATTGACGCCGCCGACGTTCTGGTTGTAGCTGATGACATCCTTTGGAATGAAATCGCTGGCGCTCATTAGTATCGTGCGCCCTCCCAGATGTGTTTCAGCGGACGGTAATACTGGATCCGCTTGCCCACCATCGCCGACAGACCGAAACGGGCCACCTGCTCATCGTAATATTCCTTGAACCGGGCGTAATTGTCCTCGGTTGAACTCAGGCACCGCCTGGCTGAATCGTACACCAACAGATCCTTGTAGCGGTCATCCACGGACAGAACGGTGTCGTCGTCTGCGGTATCCTCCGCGTCCAGTTGTTCGGCCCACATAACCCCCAGCCAGCGGATCGTGTCGCCGACCTCCAGCTCCTCCGGCATGACGATGTTTTCCTCGGTGGCATCCGAATAGGCGAATGGCCTGGTGTTGCCGGCCAAATAGTTCTGATCGGCCGGATGGGCAAGCTGGTAATCGGTATCGCCGATCTGCACCAGCCGCAGCTGGATGATCTCGGCCGGGATGGCGAACGTGTCTCCGGTTTCATCGACCTCGGTTTCGATGAATCCGTTGATGACGCAGAAGGCGGCCAGACTGTTGAGGGCGCTCTGTATGTGGGTGTTGATCCGCACGTCGGTCCAAGTCTTTTCCTCTCCCTGCGGTTCACCCAGCAGGTCGCGGATCTCAGCCCTTAGATTTCCTCTTGTCATGGTTGCTGGCATTGTTTGGATCCTCCGTGCGAATCAGCCATCCGCCGGAACACTTGCTGGGGTACCGGATCAGTTGGTCGGTGGACCGCTTCTCGATGTCCTTGATCGCCTTCATGGCGTCTTTTTTGGTCTGGAACGGCGAGTTGGTGATTTCGTTACCGGAATAACCGGGCGGCCATTTCTCGGATCGAATCGCCTTCTCGACAACGGCCTTGTCCGCATCTTCCTTGAGCTGGGTGAGCTGCTTGCGGATCTGTTCCGGGTTTGGCGGCTGCCTTTCCGGCACGATCTCGTGCCGCGGCGACTGGGCCTTTTCCGCTTTCAGGATCTCGTCCTTCCGCTTGGCGACTTTATACAGGTCGATGGTGGCCGCCGGGCGGTTTTGCAGGAAGATTCGGCCGCCGATGCAGGCCGGCGGGTTGCCGTCCTCGTCACATTCGGCAAAATCGACTCCGTATGTTGCCCGTCCTTTCATCCAAGCGATCAGGTCGGCCTTGTCGGTGCTGAAAATGTGATTTTTGAACACAACTTCAACGCCGAAGCGAAGCCCCATGTGCTCGCCGGGTCGGATGTGCATGAAAATCATGGCGCCTCCTAGTGGAGAAGCGGCGGGGAGCCGCGCTCCCCGCCGGGGGTCATATGGTCACAGGCACGGCACGCTAGGTGCCGAAGTCGCTGGTGAACGTCGCGGCGACGTTGAAGGTCGCGGCGACGTGGGCGTGGTACAGCGCCTTGACCTCGTTGACCAGCACGATCGCGGTCGCCGTGTCCGTGCAGTCCGCGGTCGTGATGGTGGCGTTGCGGCCGTCGGCCTGGTAGTGGCCGGTCGTGGTCGCCAAGGCCTTGTGCGCGTTGATGTCGGCCTTCAGCTCATTGACGAGCGTGACGGTTTTCGCTTCGTCGTCGGCGTCGGCTGCGGCGACGACGTTGGTCGCGTCGGCGGCGTAGTGGACCGGCAGCAGCACCCGGTGGGCGTTGTACTTGGCCTTGAGGTCATTGGCGAGGGCGTAAGCGGTCGCCAAGCTGGTCGCGTCGGCGACAGCCGACACGTTGGTGGCATCGGCGCGGGCGTGGGGGCCGCCGAAGCTGGTCAGCAAGGTCTTGATGAGCTTGCCGAGCTTGGCCTTGTTCAGCCGATGGTTGCTCGTGGACTCATCGAACAGATCGTAGGGGATGGTTCCAGCCATGTCACACCTTCCTTACGACCCGAATCCGGTGATCCCGTACAGCCAGCCGTGGGGCGACTGCGTGGGATTGTTCGGGTCGGTTTTGACTTCGAGGCCCATTTCGCACAGCCACTCGCCGATCACGCCGTCGATGAGCTGGGTGTCCTTGTCGGGCATGTACCACGCGATGTCCGAGTTCCGCAGGTAGCGGCAGCGGACGAACGGAGGGTCGATGACCGCGCAGACGGCGGTCGTCGGGAACATCCGGGTCAGCAGGCGGGATTCGTGGCACTTGAGCGTCCCGTAGTACGCGTTGTAGTTCACGAATTTCCAGCCCCACGCGGCCGTCTGGGCGTCCATGTCCTTCTCCAAGAAGGACTCGACCATCTGGTTGAGAACGCGCAGGAACATCAGGTTGCACAGACCGACCTTGGTCCCGGTGTCGCTGCCGTAGCTGAACCGGGGTTCCAGGTAGGCGTCCAATTCGCTCTTGAGGATGTTGCCGGCCTGGTTGAGCACATGGGCGCCGGTCCCAAGCGCCGGAATCAGCCCCTGGGTGAAGCGGATGACGTCGTCGCCGGAATTGATGATGTGCCGGCCGCCGGTCAGGAACCGGGCCTCGATTTCCATCATCATCAGGTTCCACTTGCGCCGCTTCTCCTCCTGAACGTCGTTGGGTCCGTACTCGTCGGTGTTGAGCTGGGTGCGGCTGACCTCAACCGAATGCCTGAAGATTTCGGTGTAGTTGTAGTCGAAGGTCGGCTGCTGACCGACCGCGGACAAGCGGGAATCGCCTTCGGGAGAGGCGGATCCGGTGACGTACAGCTCGTCCGCAGCATTCATCGCGGCCGCGGTGGTGCCGTTGCCGCGCACAATGGTCATGGTGTTGGTCGCCCGGTCCACGTCCGTGATGAAGATGCTCTCGAACGTGCGGGGGTTGAACGCCGTATCGTACACGCGGAACTGTCCCGCGTTGGCGACGACCACGGACGTCGCGGCCGATGTGATGTTGGCCTGCACGGTGTCCTTGCGGAGCTGCTGGGCCATGTACATCGACTCGAACTTGGGATTTCCGGTGGGTTTCTTGTTCTGGCGGCAGAGCCACAGGAAAGGAGCCACACGAGCATCCGGCTCCAGAATGAGGGTTTGATCGACCTCGCGTACCACTCGGTCCGCCGTGATGGCGTGACTGGTGCGGGTCATCCCGGTGTAATAAGCCATGTTTTAACCTCTCAGCGCATGATGTGGTCGATTCGTTCCCGGCCGGAGATGAACCGGCCGTTGGAACGCCGCGCATTTTCGGTGCGCGGGGCATGGATGGCGGAGGTTGACTTGCCCGCGGGCGGCCGTTTCTGGAAGGATTCGCGGGCCGAACGGGCGGCGGCCGCAGCAATCTCTCCTGCCTTCATGCCAAGGATAACCAGGTGCAGCACTTCGGCGCCGCCGGGAAGATCCGCCCGAATCAGACCCGTGTACCGTTTGAGCTGGGCAACCGTCGCCTCATCCTGCAACATGGTGCCGAGTTTTTCCCGGCCGCCGCCCTGCTGGATGTAGCGGATGATCTCCTGCTTGGCGCGTTCGCCGATGAAGGACTGAGCGCCCTTGTTGCTCATTTCCTTGTAGTCGCGCCAGTCGTTCAGGATCTTGTCCGCTTCGACGTGCTTGCCTTTCTCGCGCAGTTCCGTGACCTGTTCGTTGACGTCGTCTTGGGACAGATTCGCCATCGGGTGATTGCGGAGTTCCTGGGACGACAACAGCTCCATCTCAAGCTGTTCGACCCTGGCCGACATGGTCTGCATCCACTCGCGGGCCGCGCTGTCAGGATCCGCAACGCCGTACTCACCCAGCACGGTATTGACGACCGGATCCGGCTCCTGCGGTCTGGCTTGTGGTTTGGACTTGTCAGCCGCCGACTCCTTGGCGGTTCTGTCCTGTGTTTCAGCGTTCGCCCGATCCGTCGTTTCGTCGCCGACGGTGTCGCCCGGAAAGTAAGACGATTCGTCGGCGGCGTCGCCGTGGCCTTCGGTGATCGACGGGTCGGGGGCCTCGAACGCATCTCCCTTGAGCGCTTGCAGCGCGTCCTGCTTAATGACTGCCATGTTGTCCTCCTAGTGTTTTCTCGGCCATCCTGATCTCGTCGCGGAGACGCCGGATGGCGTGTTCTGTATTGTACAAATCCATTGGTTCCAAAACACGCAGAACAGACTTGATGATGTCGTTGGCGTAACCGACCGTTCCGGGGTCCATGAGATCGTTTCGCAGCTTCTGGCAGAACGGTTCTAGATGATCGTGCTGCCACGCCAGAAAATCAGGATTTTCGGCCAGCCGGCTGACGGATTCCTCTTTCAGTCTCAGCAGACCCAGGCGTTCCGAAAGATGCGGCAGGTGGCGGTCGCGGAATCCGCGAATTTCTTCGATGGCGCTGCGGACCATATAGCGGGCGCGTTGCATCACGTCTCCCGTTCCTGCATCTTCTGGGCCTGGATCTTCGCCAGCTCTCCCTCCAGTTGCGCGTCCTGGGCGTTCATGGCGGCCTGCATCTGCGCCTGCATCTCGGCCTGTATTTCCTCCTCGGTCTTGAGCAATTCGCGCATCCGTGGAACCTCTTGCAGCTCCATGGCCCGCTGGGTGAGCGCGCGCTGCCTGACCGCCGGATCCTGACCGTAGGTGGCCTTGAGCATCTGCGCTTGCAGGTTCTTCTGTTCCGCTGTGACCGGCTTGGACGTGGCACTTTCGATCTCCACGTCTATGCCGGTCTGAAAATCGGCATAGTTGATATACGTCTCGGCGCTCATCGGCCGGCCGTCGTCGTCGATCATCCGAAATTCGCGCATGGCCGGATAAAACTGGGTCGCCAGCGCGATGTTTTTCTCAATCCAGCTCCGATACCCCTTGTCGAAATTCTGAATCTTGAACAGCGCCCGATTCATCGTGTTGGTCTGAAGGTTGTTGCTTTCCGTGGCCGTCTCCACGCCATACGGCATTCCCTTGAACGCCGGGCCGATGCCGGTGGCGCCCTCCAGTCTGGCGCGGACGTCCGCCTCATCAGGGATCCCGGCCTTGCTGAGATCCGGCAGGACGAATGGCTGGATGGCGTTCTGCCCGCTGTGTGGCACTTCCACGACCAGCCGATCCTCGGAGTACACCGAACCCAGGTCGATGCCGGACCCGATGGGCGCAAAATACGGGCTGCGCAGGTGTCGCTTGACGGCGTCGATGCGCGCGCGAAGCAGCGTGTTCAGCTCGTGCTGTCCTTTCAGCAGAATCTCGCCTTCGCCGATACCCCACAGCTCGTGTGGCGTGACTTCATCCCGGAACAGGGTGAAGGGCTTTCGCTGGAGTACATGGTACGGGTTTTCACCGCGGCGGCGCAGAACGAACTCCCGGTTGGCGACGATAATCAGCTCGTCATCGGTCCAGTATTCCAGCGTCTCGACAACACCCTTCTCGACGGTGTTGTAGATATCATGGGAGTCCTGATAGCGGTCGAACATCTCACGCTTGCGGTCCTCGTCGTATCCGTTTTCAAGCAGCATATTCAACCGATAGGCGTCGGGTTTGTTGTTATACCACGGGTCGTCGCCTTCACTTCCGGCCAGCAACTCCTCCTTGGTGATGAGCCGACGATAAACAATGCTGCGGCAGCCGTCGATGTCCCGGCCGAAGTCGTCCGGAAAGAAATCATAGACAATGTCCATGACCTCGCAATCCGGATCGTCGTAATCGGTGTAGGTTTTTGGCTGGCTCCACTCCACCGATCCGTCCTTCTTGAACGTCTTGAATCGGCGCTTTGTCGTTTCTTTGCGGTAGAAATGATACAGACCGCCGGTCCCGTATAGGAACACATAGAATGACAGCAGATCCCGCTTGCCCAGCATATCCTGGACATACCATTGATATTTCATCCACTCGTTCAGCCGTCCGGCGGCGTCGATGGCGACCGGGTTGATCCGGGTCGGCGTGAGCCGGATGTTCGGCGGTCGCAGGCCGACGAAAGCGCGGAGTACCTGCACCGTTTCAAACGTCACCGGGTCGAACAGGTTGTTGGTGAACCGCTCGGCCTGGTCGTCCTCGTACATTTGCCTGAAATTGTGATGGAACAGCAGGAAGGCGTCGCGGCGGTTGCTCAGATGGGAGTAATTATCCTGATAGGCATCCAAGACTATGTCCAGCTCTTTGCGTTCGGCGTCGGTGATGGTGAGTAACACGCGGACCTCCGCCCGATCTATGCCATAACCTTAACTCTAAAATGATTCGATGTCAATAAAAAACCCGGTCAAGCAGAGGGGGGACTGTCTTGACCGGGCGCTGTTTAGAGGATGAGTGTGCGGACCGAAACTATTTTCTGTTTGACAACATTAAAATCACGACCAGGATGACACAGAAGAAGATATATGCCAACACAAATAACAGTACAGGAAACACGCACCAGAACGGGTCAATGTCGATCACGCCCAGCGTTCTCAGGGCGACCAGCGCTCCGGTAATCAGCAGACATATCCCGGCGGCCGCGTGGAACAACGCCAAGGATCCGTTTTCGTCATCCTGCATGATGGTCCTCCAGTTGGTCACCGAATTGAACCCATCCCGGCCGCAACCGACGGGCGAACAGCTCTAGATGTGGTCCGGGCGAGCACGACTCGATGATTCGGTACAAATCGTCCGGTTTTCTTGAGTGTCCGGTTTTTCGGCTGACGATGATGTTGGTCTGGGTGCGCCCAGGGGCGAGTGTGCGCAGGCCGCCCCTGGTTCCAAACAGCACGATTTCGGTCACATTTCTGAAGTAGAAGCCCATGCCGCGACCATCCGGGCCGCCGTCTTTGCGTATTTTATACCACACCAAGTTGGTTTTGTAAACAAACCCCCACCTGTCCATGACATATAAACCCTCAAGAATCATTGAGTTCGGAACCCACAGGTACAAGTGTGCCTTGTCTGCGGCAAAATCGCCGACCGGCGTGTTTGCGATTTCATTCAGGGTCATGGTGTTGTATCGCTTCAGCCGCCCGTGTTCCGGTGATACTTTTCCGGTGCGGTGCTGAAACCGCCATGGCGGATCCACCAGAACTGTCCTGAATGATCCATGAAAAATCTTCAATTCTTGGCTGATGACGTGTTCCAGCATCAGTTGGTGTATCCGTAATCAATCCGAATGACCCGATGAACAGGAATCTCCACCAGCAGGCGGGGCGGCTCACCCTCGAACCAGCCATGCACGAGCAGAAACCCGTCGGCGATCGACAGGGAGCTGACGGAAATCAACTGGGGGATCTTCATGCCGTTCGGATGGATGATTTCTCCGCGGGCGTGTTCCGGCGGCGGCGGGATCTTCATGCCGACATTGACGGCACCAACCTGCCCGCCGGCGTCGAACTCGACATGGGCGATGAATTTTTTGGACATTATGCCTCCTGGCTGAGCAACGGCATGAGCGGCTGGCCGTCGTCGCCCATCCGGATCACATTGACCAGTGTGATGCCGCGCTTGACCAAGCGTTCGAGCTTCGGCCGCGGATCGTCCGGCTTGACGACATACTCGATCCGGTCCGGCCGGAACAGTTGGACGATGGCCGGCTTCATGCGCCAGCCGACCCCGCCGCAATCGCAGCATTCATCCTTGTACTCGCACCCGCAGACGGCGGAAACCGCCCTGCGGTGGGCGACGAACACCCAATGGATGCCGATCTCGAAACCGTTCGGGACGGCCGGGATTCGGCGGGAAACGCCCATCTGTTCGGATTCGGCCTGCCACTCGTCCGGTTCGTAGAATCTCTCGCCGATCCAGACCAGCCCGGCGCGGTCGCCGATGGATATTTTCGGCCGACTGAGCGGACAGGGGCCGCAGGTTTTGCCGGACTGGAAGCAGCCGACGTTTTCAAACAGCGGGACCGGGTTGATCCAAGTGAAGCCGCGGGACGGCTTGATCCCGGAATGGCAGACCGGGCATACGTCCAGCTTGAGCGGCAGTTTGTCGCACGTGTGAAATTCAGGGCGGTCGCAGACCATGTACAAGCCGCCAGGTTTTCGATAGCCGCACTTGCGTTGTTTCTCGTACAGGTTGGCGACGCCCAAGTTAAGCTGATCCAGCATCTCCAACGGTCGTGTTTCGCTCATACCTCCTCCTTGTCATGCTTTTTCGTTTCATTCTTCCGTGACACAAACGACACGAGCAGGGCAACCTCCTTCCGCTTGTCCACCGAAAAATGGCCAGACTCCATCAGACAGCGGATGCGCCGCCCGTTGCCAATCTCAACCAAGCCCCACCCCTCCGGGAGATCCCCAATCGTGAGTACGCCAGCGGGGGCAGCGTAATACCGATAGTCCCCCATGCCATACTCAGGCATCCTGCGGAAGAACTTCCGCTGATCCCGTTTGAAGTCGGCTTTGCTTGTCTTGCACTCGACCAAAAACGACTGCCCACACCTGAAGCCGATGACATCCGGTATTTCGCTGTTCATCGTTACAAACTCTTTTATTACAACGGTTGCCCGCTTGGTGCCTCGCAACCATATCGCCATGCGATCTACAATGTCTTGATGCAGCAACCCGATCATCACTCCTCCCTGTCGGGATCAAACACGATCCCCAATGTCCCGCGCTTTGCACGATCCACGGCCTCCGCTTCGGCTTTGTCGCGGTCGCTCGGCCACATGGTAGCGCCGGTGCTTTCGTACTCCCACCATTTGGCGCCCTGGACGAATGCCACAACCAATACGTTATTTAACCTGGAACGAATCGCGGTTACCCCGGCCTCAACAGCGCGTCGAATCATGGCACTTCGGTATTTGACGGGAACACCGTCAATTCCGCTTAGTTTTCGCGCCATCGCCTCCATCACGAGATCGGTGTAAACCACGGGGGCCTTTATATGCTCGCTCATCGCGCCCGCCAGTTTTCGCAGAACGACGAGTCTGCTCTCGCGCACTCGTCATTGGGAGTTGTGCTGTGGTAGCATACAACCGCTCCTCCTGTTGTGTGATGCGGTTCTGAAAACCTACACTCGTCGCATCTGGGGTTGCTGTCCTTCGGCCAGAAGTCGTCGCAGCCCTCCGAGAAGACGATGAAGCGGTAATGTTTGCGGCAATACAAATCGCTGTCATCTGTCGCGCCGTCCTTCGTCGCGCAGTAATGCAGGCAGTCTTTGCACACTCGTTTCATGTCACTCCTCCTTTAAGCTGCGCCCGCACATTGGGCACCACCGCCAGCCGTATTGCGATATGAAACTGATCCAGTCCTTTTCGTTCTTGTACGGTTGCGAATCACCGAACTGCGACAGCTCCCACTCGCACGGCCCGGCATCCTCCACGATGCGGACAGGGACGACTGAATACTGTTCGGGTGCTGGATAATGCGACACAAGCTCTTGGTCTGCATGGCGGCGCGTTGGCTCTACAAGCAAAAACACGCCGTCACGTTTCACCGCCCACCATTGTTCGCTCATCGCTCCTCCAACGGGAAATCAATTTTTCTGGCGAACATCCAGCACATCGCGCCCGGCGGCGTGAAAACAAGCGGACGGATGGGCATATCGGACAGATTGCGCAGGGCGGCCTCGGCCGCCGGAGACGATTCGACGTGAACATTGTGCGCCCGGCGGGATAGCGCCTCGCAGTAGAACCGGCCCTCCGCGTTCAGGGTGAAATGAGGGTTTTCCCGGTAGTGGACGCAGCGGGAACACTCGACCCGCAGCGATTCAAATCGTTTGTCCATCACGCTTTCTCCGGCCAGAAGTAGCGCAGCACCATCTCGTCCGGGAATGGCTGGGTGCAGACGGAATCCTTCTGATTGCCGCCCACACACAGGATCGCCTTGTCGTTCATCCGGCCGGTGTAGAAGCAGACGTGAGCCGGCGGGTAGCTGCTCTGGCCCGGTTTCAGGTCGGCGTAATCCTCCGGCGGCCGTCCCGCCCGTCGCGTCACCACGCCGCAGCCATACCTCGGCGTCTCCAGCGTCTCGCCCGTGAACAGCCAGGAACAGGCCGCCGCCGACTTGGTGTAGGTGTACCCGGCCTTCATCAGCACCCAGTTGGCGAACGCGCTGCACCACGGCACTTCATCCGACGTGGCGTGATAGGTCGTGGCGCGGAAATACTCGACGATCCGGGGATGGAATCCGGCGCCGGGAACCTCCTTCACGCCGATCTCGTCGTTGGCGATGTGCATCCAAGCGTTCGCCTCCTGAGGATTGAGCTGTTCCTGTAACGCGATGGCGTCGCTCAATGCCTCGATGTGCCGTTCCTGCAACGTGAAGATGCCGGATTCGACGAGCTTTTCCTGCAAATCAACGGGCAGCTCGCGGAAGCCGGCCCATTGGGCGATGACGATCGCCTTAAGTTCCTTCAATGCCTCAATCATGGTTATGCCTCCTCTGGGTGTTTTTGATTTTCAGGGATTCGATGATCCGGTCCATGGCATTCAGCGCGGTGTTGACGAAATAGGCCTGCTCGTCGTTGAATCGGTACAGACCTTGAGCCAGATGCCGGAGCTGTTCCCGGATCGTGCGGGCCTCGCTGCGCTTGATCTTCTGAAATTCTCTGAGCGGACAGAGCGTCAGGTATCGTGAATAGTTCATGCAACCTCCTGTTGTGATATAATGGCCTTGAACCTCCTGGTATGTTCGCCGGCCAGATGGCCGGTTTTTTACCGGGTGATTTGATTATCTGTTAATTTAAGCAGGGAGTCAAGCAAAAATTGGCACTAGACTGGAATAAATTCATCGACGACGACGGCCAAGAATGGACCGGCGAAGAAGCCCGTGATATAAAGGAAGTTTCAGATTCCGAGAAGCAGGTCGAGATGGAGATACGCGCCGAGCAGCGTGTTAAAACGAAAGAAATATGGGATCTGAAAAAATCCGGGCTGCTGACCCGCGAGAAGCTGGCCGAGTTCCACGCGGAATGGCGCCAGCTCGAAATGCTGCGGCTGTCGGTCGGATCCACCCTGGACCGCAAGAACCTGTTTGAGAAAAAGACCGCGGACGCGGTCAATTCCATGATCGAGGACGAGGAGCCGGAGTCGGAGACCGATCTGATTGCCGAAGCGAAGCAGCTTTCGGCGCTGTTGTCGGACCGGGTGAAGGGCGCCCAGGCGGATATTCGCCGGAAAAAGAGGCAGGCGGCCTACGATGAAGAAGCCGAAGGCGAAAACCAGAAAAAAATCAATTAAAAAGCCGCTTCAGGATCCGAAGCTCCGGGCGGTGAAGCACGCGCCGCGCACGGGCGAGTCGCAGGACATTCACGAGCTGGGTCTGATGATTCTGAAGATCAAGCAGTCGTTGTTCGCCATGCCGCGGCAGCAGATTGTTGACGTGGTGGGCGCGGACGCTCTGCGCCAGTCGGTGCGACTGTTGCGCAAGCTCCAGAAGCGGATTCAGTCGAACGGTTGGCGATACCATATCCCGCAGCCCCACCAGGTCGAATTTCACCGCTCCTACAAGAGACTGCGCCTGGTGCTTGGTGGCAACCGATCCGGCAAGACCATTTCCGGGGTATGGGAAGGAATGTGTTTTGCCATGGGGAACCACCCGTACAAGCCGGACCTGTTTGTGCCTAAGGGTGCGAAGATTGTGGTCGCCTCACAGACGACCAAGACGATGCGCGAGTACCTGAATGATTACATCTTCAAGTTCCTGCCCGAAAACGCCATCGACCACATCAGCTACATCCGCAACGAGATCATCGACTACATCCAACTGACCGAGGCCTACGGCGGCCGGCGCATCACCCTGATGTCATACGATCAGGGGCGCAAGCGATTCCAGGGCTTCAGCGCGTTCGCCGCGCACCTGGACGAGGAACCGCCGGAGGACATCTGGCAGGAAATTCTCCCGCGCCTCATGGACCAAAAGGGTTATTTGTGGATGACGCTGACCCCGCTGCTGGGGATGAGTTATGTGTACGACACCCTGTACCTGAACCCGGACAAAGACCCGGAGTATGAGGATTTCGAGTGGGACGTGCGCCAGAACGCGACGCTGGACCCTGACGAAGTGGATCGCATTCTGTCCAAATACCCGGAAGAAATCCGCGAGGCCCGCGCCAGCGGCAAGTTCATGGGCTTGTCCGGCCGCGTGTATCCGTGGCTCTGCCGGCCGGAGGCATATTACGACCCGTTCCCGATACCGGACGGCTGGCTGAAGGTCCGCGTGATCGACCCGTCGGCGTCCGGCGTGACCTGCTGTCTCTGGGTGGCCGTCGATCCGTTCAACAATCTGTGGGTGTATGACGAATATTACGCCAAGAACAAGACCGTCGAGGACCATTGCGCATCCATCCGGCTCCTGTCCCGCAACGACAGCTATTTCTACGACCTGATCGACGGCGCGTCCCTTGCGGCCAGCGTCCAGGCCAAGGGCGGCCTCGAAACCACCTATGACCTGTATGTGCGCCACCTGTACCGCGACGGCGCCAAAAGCCAACTGGTCCCGGTCACCGAAAAATCCATCGAGGACGGCATCGCCAAAGTCTGGGAATATCACTCCGCGGCCGAACAGTACGTCCAGAACAAGCCGTTCCGCCACCCATACCTCCGCGTCTCCAGGTCCTGCAAGTGGACCCAATGGGAAGCCCTCCGCTACCGCTGGGCCGAGTTCGCCTCCGGCGCCCGCAAGGGCGTCCGCTCCAACTCCCCGGTCCACAAAGACTGCCACGCCATGGACTGCATGAGATACCTCTGCCACTACGGCGTCCGATACGTCTATCAGGTCAAAATCTCCGAACGCGAAGCAATCAGATGGCGCGATCCGGTCACCAATTATTGACTCATAGACAACCCTGATATATACTTGACCTGCTTGCTCAACATCTCTTACCTCCAGCCCCCCTCTTAAAAGGGGGGTATCTTTTTCTGGGCAGGTGGGGGCATATATTATTTCTCTCTCTCTCTCTCTCTCTCTAATCTTAAATATAGACCCCCCTGCCACAATAATCACCTACATATACGTCTGCACACCAATATCAGCACCAGTAGGCCCGTATGTGCCTATATATAAGGATTTACAGATGCACCCATAAGAAAATATACATATACCCCTACCATCACACCAACTACAACCTGTGGCAGTATGGCAGCGTGCAGCAGTGCAGCTCATTGCATGTGATGTAACAAAAAGTTACATAGTTCTGGATCAACGAAAAGAGCAAAAAACAGCGTAGAAGCAGACTGGATCAAGGATTGCATTTGTCAGAAGTGACAGGAATTGAATAAATATTGTAATTAATAGTGGACTTGTGGGGTCAACTACGATATGAGAGGGGATAGCCGCGCGGGGCCTGGGTGGTCGCGCACGCGCGCGCCCGCCCGCCCGCGCTCCGGCGCGCCCGGTTCCTCTGCCGCCGACGCCCGCCACCCGCAGTCCGCAGTCCGCCCGTCCAGCAGGCCGACGGATGCGCCACCCGCAGGCCGCAGGATCAGCAGGATCATCGGGATAGACCAATACCACGCCAGAATGGCTGATAGGTTAACATTATATCAATTATCAGACTCAATCGTCTATTATGTTGACAGGGCTACACTTGCGAGCCGTGGTCAGCGTCCGGCCGCCGTTATTGGGCTGATCGTAACACGACCATCCTGCCGGACGGTCAGGCCGACGCCCGGACGGATGCCGCCGGAGCTGCCGGCCGACGCCACCCGCAGGCCGCCGCCAGCAGGAATCCGGCCGCGATCCGCCCAGGCCGCCGCCAGCAGGCCGTCCGGCCGGTGATGTGATGGCGCACGGTCCCCGCCCCCTCCGATGACAGAGTCGCAAAAACGCGACTGTAAGAGTAGCATAAATGCGACTGTATCATGCTCAGGTGCCAGGAAAATTGACAGTTTCAAGTTGTTGATTTTAAACGGGATATGACCGTCGCCAGCGTAAATCCTTTAGAATCAATAACTTAGGAGATTTTTAAGACAGTTTGGCGCGAAAAAATGATCGATGAAAAAAAAGTTGAAAAAAATTTTTCGTCGGAGAAGCCCGCCAGACTGGGCTTTACAAATTGCCGAAAAATATTTCTTGACACCGGCCATTTTGGCTTGTATTTTGGTGTTGACTGAAATTTTGCCCGACGGAGGTTCGAGATGAGAGCGAAGATCACGATCGAGATCGATCGGAACGGGTACACGGCGACGGAGACGGTCGAGTACATCGACCGGACCCCGGCCGACGTCGAGGCCGGAATGGCCGCCCAGCTCCAGCACCTTCAGGTCGCCTGCAATCTGCGTGACGCCCGCGAACAGAAGCTGAGGGAAGCGGTTGAGGCGTGGCAGGACGAATGGCACCGGCAGGCGAACAGACCGGACCGGCTCACCTATGCGGATCAGGTTCAGCTTGACCGATTGAAGGCGGCCATCCGCGCCTGCGAATAGGGGGAGACATGAACACCACGCCCAAGAATGACGCCCTGACCCGGAGAGAGGCAACGGTTGACTTTGACCATGCGTTCGGTGAGCTGTCCTGTACTCTGGTGGAGATCATGAACAACGGCCATATCGGGGGCCTTGAGGCTGGCCGGTTGTTTGATCTGCTGGAAGAAATCGAGGCGGCTTTCAACACAATCCGGGCCGAAGCGGACCCGGAAGTTGAAATCTGGTAGATTGCGGTCACGGTGGCGCCGGAACGGTCCGGCGCCGTCGCGACTGAAATCTGTCAACGGAGGCAAGAGAAATGGACGAGAAACTGTTAAGCGAGATGACCCCGACGGAGCGCCGGATTCAGCGGGCGAAAGAGGCCATCGCCCACTCCGACGCAATCTCCGGCTGGCTGAATCACATCATTGGCGGGAACGAGGCCACCCGCCGGGCGGCCGTCGATTCGATCACGCAGTATGTCACCCTGCTGGTCCGGTCCGTGATCCGCGCGGCCGAGGAGGCCGAGGAGGCCGAGCTGCGGGCCGCCCGGCTGTCCGATGCGATGAGCGACTACACCAGCGAACCGGACGGCTACTGATGACCACCCGGCGACGCCCCACCACCCCCGCTCCCATCCTGCCCGGATTCGGTCCGGGTCCGGGCGGCAGCCCCACGGCCAGCCCGGCCGCCCCGCCCTGCGTCCGGGAGGCACTAGAGTATTTCCGGTCCGTCCATGCGGCCCCGGCCGCCGTGCCGGAACGCCCGGATCCGGTCAAGGGACCGGCCGACGTGGCGGCCATCGCGGCAATCCTCATCGCGGCCGCCGGACCGGCCGGACGCGGGACCGAGATTGTTGGTATGATCTGCCTGAACGCAGGAAACCGGATCACGGCCGCCCGAATCCTCTCCGTCGGGACCGTTAATCAGGCACCCGTTTATCCGCGCGAGGTTGCCCGCGCCGCCATCGAAACGGGCGCAACGGGTGTCGTTCTATTCCACAACCACCCCGGCGGGCAATGCGCACCGTCGGCCAATGACGTCACCTTGACCCGTAACTTATCGGACGCCCTGCGGGTGCTGGACATTCAATTACTTGACCACCTAATCCTAACGGCTGGCGAGGCGTACTCTATCGTTTATTCGACGCCGGTTGATCTGACGGCGTGACCGTTGCGCGCCCGGCCGGACCCATCCGGCCGGACCCGGAGCGGTTGATCCGCTTACACCAGACCCCGGAGGTTGAGATGTCAAGATTCTATCGTAAGTACAAAAAAACCAATTCCCCGGTTGTCCTCCCGGCCACCCGCCGCGCGGCGCCCTGTTGCGGTTGCGGGAACGAGATCCCCGTCGGCGCCCGGTCGATCTGGTACCCGCTGGCCGACGTGATCCAATGCCCGGCCTGCTTTGCGGCCGGAACCGGGACGCCCCTCTGGGGAACCGGCAAGGCAGGCTGGGACGCCCAGCCCTCCCGCGCGGCCGCCAGCTCCGACGGCCCGGACCGATTCGACCTGATGGTGGAAGACCGGATGGCCGAAGCCGCCGGATTCAGCCCTTACGGCCCGCCGGATCAATATTAGGGCGCTCACCATGAAAAACGAACAGAATCCGAACAGGCCGACGGATGCCCAACTCGAAGTATTGCGCGGTCAGTTTCTGGTGTATAAAAACAGATGGTCGATTCTCAGGGACGCCGAAAATGCAATCCTTGAGGCCGCCCGGACCGAAGGCCGGGAAGATGTTTCGCGCTATTTGTCTAATCACGTCGCCCCTTGGGTGAACAAACAAAAAGAGGAAGCCCTTGCGGACGTAAGCGACGCCGCCCAGAGATTCGAGGCCGCCCTTGACCTGTACCGCAAGCTCCGTTGATCCGTTGCGCGGCCGGCGGGAGCCGTCTCCCGCCGGCTTCGGAGCGGACCGATCCGCTTACACCGACCCGGAGGTAGAGATATGAGATTTGTCCATGATTTTGCGCCGGTGGTGGTGCCTGTATGCGAGTACCGTTACGAGGTCTGGTCCGCGCCTGCCGGGATCGGCCGCCCGGTGATGATCTGCACCCATGCCGCCGCCGCCCGCGACGCGCAGGCGGCCAAGTTCCTCGAGATGTTCGGATAGGAGGACGCCATGCTGACAACGACGTTCGAGCTGCTTCGCAGGCACCACGCCTGCAAAGAGCGATACACGGTGCTGCGCAAGGCACTCAATGGACGCAAAGACAACGATCCGATCACGATGATCGAGATCCTAGACAGCAACGGGCTGGCCGATGCGCTGTGGGCGCTCCGGGCGGTTCCGGACGAGCAGGCCGCCGAACGTGACAAGCTGGCGCGTCTGTTCGCCTGCCAGTGCGTCCGGCAGGTGTGGCACCTGCTGACCGACGAGCGGAGCCGCACGGCGATTGAGGTCGCCGAGCGGTATGCGTTCGGCGAGGCGACGCGGGATGCGTTGAACGCCGCCTACTACGCCGCCTACGCCGCCTAC
>AMWB02093820.1_pt5 | contig 42311 bp, 35 predicted proteins | sample 200311 | NCBI WGS metagenome assembly AMWB02 (sample SAMN02737377, study PRJNA173069) | bioreactor metagenome | biome: anode biofilm in microbial fuel cells | place: USA: California | collected 2010-12-16
TGGGCCAGAGGCGACCGTCGGCTCGGGCCGGTTCTGCGAGCCGCACATCGTCGTGGGTGCCGTTTCGATGGATGGAGCGACCAGCTGAACGTTCGAGCTTGGATGGAGGCGTTTTCCGATGCAGGGGTTGACCCGGAATTCTACTTGACCCGGCCGCGAGACATCCATGAGCCGCTTCCATGGGATCATATCGACATTCTGGTCGATAAGGGGTTCCTGGCTTCCGAGTGGAGAAAAGCTCTTGCCGCATCCGGCCTGACTGCCGACTGCCGCTTCGGTGCGTGCAATGGCTGCGGAGTCTGCGATTTCAAGATGACCGCTCCCCGAATTCATTCCCAAAGCGCACCTCAAGGCGGTCGAACTGACGATTCAAACAGCTTGTGCAAAGCCGTCACCTATCGCAAGCTCCAGATTTCCTATTCAAAGCTTGGCCCAGCTCGTCTTTTCGGGCATCTGGAGTTGGTCAACGTTTTTATCAGAGCGTTGCGGCGCGCCGGGATTTGCTTGAAATATTCTGAGGGATTCCACCCAAAGCCCAGGGTTGCCTTTGACAATCCGCTCCCTACTGGAATGGAGAGCGAAGACGAGCGCATGATCATCAGTGTTGCCGAGAGCGTGACTCCTGCCACGCTGCTGAAAAAATTGAATGCCCAGCTTCCGGAAGGTTTGCATGTTCACACCTGTAGCGAGGACATTCAAGATCAGCCTAAGCGCTGCACCTTCCGTGTTTCTTTTGGCAAGAATCCTCCCAAGGGTCTGAAGTCCTCATTGGACCAATTTAATTTCGATCAAAATCTAGAAGTCGTATCACCCAAAGGAAAGTTGAAAAAGATCGCATTAAGAGATATCCTGTTCGATGTTAGGCTGACGGATTTCAACAGCCTTGATCTAATTCTGGGATGTGAACCCGGTAAGACCGTGCGTGCAACGGAAGTTCTTAAACAGGCTTTCAGGCTTACCGAGGAAAGGGTTAAAACGGTCGGCATTCGCAAGATCAAAACAACAGCCGCGATTGAAAGCAATGAAAGAATAGTTCAATCAAACGAACAAGTTCCTGAGCGTTGAAGCCATATGGTTCGGTCGGTAGAGGTTAGCTCGATCGATTGAAGCTAAAGAACGTTAGGATTCTATATATGTATAAACAACTTATCATCAACGTAAACGAGCACGAAACTCGGGTTGCGTTACTGGAAGACGGCACCATTGTGGAGCTTCACGTGGACCGTGGTGATGATTCCGATATTGCCGGCAATATATATAAAGGAAGGGTCCTTCGAGTGTTGCCCGGCATGCAGGCGGCATTCGTGGACATCGGTCTGAACCAGGCTGCCTTTATTTATGTTGACGATGTATATCAAAATAATTTCAAAGACATAGAAAATTTTTTCGCTATGCGATCCGAAGATTCGGAAAACCCTTCGAATGATGAAGCACTTCCCCTTCCGCCTCAAAAATGTGATTTTCTGATTGAAGAACTGCTGGGCGAGGGCCAGGAAGTACTCGTCCAGGTTGCAAAATCACCTATGGGAACCAAGGGCGCCCGGATTTCGTCGCACATATCCATTCCGGGCCGGTTCCTGGTCCTGATGCCATCATCCAGCCACATCGGTATCTCAAGGCGCATAGAGGATGAGACGGAACGCGGCCGGCTTAAACGGCTGGTTCACGAACTACGAAAGGACAGCTTTGGGTATATCATTCGAACGGCTGCCGAGGGAGAAACCGAAGAGAAAATTGTTTATGAGATGGGTTTCTTGACCAATCTCTGGGAGAATATCCAACGCAAGTTCTCAACCGCACCGACCCCTTCAATGATCTATCAGGATCTTTCTATTAGCCTGCGGGCGGTGCGGGATTTGCTGATTCATGAGGTTGAAAAACTGGTCATCGATTCAAGGCCTACTTACGAGGCTGTACTTTCGTTCTTAGATACATACATGCCGAGCCTTAAAGAAAACGTCATCCTGTACGACGGACCAGAACCTGTCTTCGACGCCTACAACCTGGAAGGTGATATCTCAAGGGCATTGAAGCGAAAAGTTTGGCTTAAATCAGGTGGTTACATCATTATCGAGCACACTGAAGCGCTTACTGCCGTAGACGTCAATACGGGACGTTATGTTGGCAAACACAATCTTGAAGAGACCATTTTGAAGACCAACCTGGAAGCGGTAAAAGAAATCGCCTACCAGATCCGTCTGCGAGACATCGGCGGCATTATCATAATCGACTTCATCGACATGGAGAAGAAATCCAACCAGGAAAGAGTGTTTACCGCTTTCAGGGAAGCGTTGAAGCGCGACAAGAGCAAGACCCATGTCCTCCCGATGTCGGAAATGGGGCTGATCCAGATGACCCGTAAGCGCACCCGAGAGCCACTAACACGGATTTTATGTGAACCTTGCTTTTATTGCGATGGAGAAGGCTACATCATTTCACGGCAGTCCGTATGTTACCATGTCTACCGTGAGATCCTTCGCAATTCAGGAGACGTCCTCGGCCAGCGCGTGGCTATTCGGGCAAATCCGCAAGTGGCAGAGTTCCTGCACCGAGAGGAAAACCATCTCATTGCCAACATAGAGCGGGCTCTTGGCAAGCAGATTGTCATCTACCCCGAACCTCAATATCATATGGAGCAGTTTGACATATTTGAAATTCAAGAAAATTGACCGCCGGCTGCTCCTCCACACGGATTTTATTTTATCGGTCCTAAGTCTTGACAGATATAATCACTTATGATCTATTTCCAAAGTTTTATACCAAGCAGCCGAGCTTAGGCGATGGTTGTATGACCATTCTGTTGGTGTAACCCGGCTGCAATACCGTCTTAGTGAAATTTATGAAGGATGTGTGATTATGAAAAGACCATTTCAACCTAGCAGATTGCGTCGGGTAAGAAACCACGGTTTCCGGAAGCGTATGGCCACCAAGAGCGGCCGCAAAGTGCTGAGCCGTCGTCGCGCCAAGGGCAGGACCCACCTTACAGGCTGATTTCTATCCAGTGAACCGGATTATACTTTTTAAGAGAATGAGTAGTTGCGTTTCTTTTTTAAAAAAGACAACCGTCTCTTAAAACGTTCTGAGTTTATTGAATTATCAAACTCGGAGCGACGGCTGACCACTCGTTTTTTCATCGTATTGGCCGCACCGGCTGAAAGTGGACTTTCGCGGATCGGTATCACTGTGAGTCGCAAGGTCGGAGGGGCCGTACAGCGCAATCGGATCAAGCGATTGGCAAGAGAAGCTTTTCGACTGAATCGGCATCTTTTTGCCAAACCTTTGGGCATTAGCCTGATTGCCCGCAAGGCGGTAGCCGACGAGCCAAACCGGGCTATCGCCCGGACGCTGAAGGACCTTTACGAGATGCTGTCGAGGCAAATTGAATATTAGACAGTTGTTAACCTTTTTATTTCTTGCGCTGATAAAGGCATATCAATTTGTCATTTCTCCGGTTCTGGGTCCCACATGCCGTTTTTATCCTTCCTGCTCTGAATATGCCTACCAAGCAATCGCGCGTCATGGACCGGCAAAGGGCTTTTATTACGCTGTAAAGCGGCTGCTGCGATGTCATCCATTCCAGCACGGAGGAGTGGATCCGGTCCCCTGACCCTTTGACCGGCAGCATATGGTACGAATGCAATCGCCGAATACCAAGGTCACTACTTATTAAGTAATTAGAGGGATAGTCTTAGGAGATCAATATGGATCAAATGCGACTGCTCTTGGCTCTTGTTCTTTCCTTTCTGGTCTTCATGCTTTGGAATGTTTTCTTCGGCCAGGAAGCCCAGCAGAAACCTGTGCCTCAGCTTCGGCAGGAAACTCAAAGAGAAAAAAGTAGTGAGTCGATCGCCCCTTCACCAGCTCCGTCTGCTCTTGCCAAACCGGTATTGGAAAGTGCGGCAACGCTCAAACCGGCGAGGCCGTCTCGTCAAATCACCGTTGAAACTCCTCTTTACAAAGCCATATTCTCCGAAACAGGCGGCGGAATCAGTCGCTTTATTCTAAGACAATACCGCGCGACCGCTGCCTCAGACTCGCCTTTAATGAATCTCTTTCCCGATAACCTTCCCGTGAATGGGCTGGTCGTTGGGCTGTCCAGCAAGGGTGTTGGCGTCTTTGAAAACGAGCCGTTCCAAGCAAGCCTTGACGGCGACCAGCTTAGCCTTACGGATGGAACCCGGGAAATCGTATTTAGCTCGACTGATGAAAGCGGCCTGCAGATCGATAAGGTATATCGGTTCTCTGCAGACTCATATGCCATCGGTTTTGAAGTCCGCTTAACTAACAATACCGATCAGATCTTAAAAGACAGTCTTGTCGTCGCACTTCGAAATGCATTTCCAGCGAAAAAGAATTCCCAGGCTTTTGAGGGCCCCTCAGCGCTGGTCAATCGCAGCATCGAACAAATATCCGTTGATGAAATCGAGAAAAAAGGCCGCCTAACCGGACAGGTCAGTTGGGTGGCTTTGGAGTCCCGGTATTTTGCATCAAGTCTGATGCCGCTCAAAGACCAAGAAGCCGCCGTTCGTTTTGAAATGCTGCCCGGTCATGTGGTGGAAGCACAGTACCTCGAACCTGAGTTTGCGCTTGCTCCCCGCAGCCGCAGCAATTTTGAATACCAGCTGTTTTTCGGCCCCAAAAGCATGAATGCCGTCAGACAGGTCGGTCATGAACTGTCGCGGATGGTCGATTTCGGAACTTTCGACGTCCTTGCTAAGCCTTGCCTGTGGCTGATGAACTATTTATATGCCATCATCCCGAACTACGGCGTGGCCATAATCATTCTTACGTTGCTCAGCAAAATCCTTCTTTGGCCGCTCGGCACCAAGAGTTACAAATCCATGAGCCAAATGAAGAAGCTTCAACCGCTGATCCAGGAGCTGCGGGGAAAATATAAGAATGACCGAAAAAAAATGAACGAAGAGATCATGCGCTTGCACCGAACTTACAATATCAATCCATTAGGCGGCTGCTTGCCTATGGTGGTTCAGATTCCTGTATTTTTCGCCCTCTACCGCATGCTCGATCAGGCCATCGAGCTGCGCCACGCACCTTTTATCTGGTGGATTAACGATCTGTCAGCTCCGGACAGGCTTTTTCACTTTAATTTTGCCATTCCTTTCATGGAGCCGCCTTACGGAATACCCGTGCTTACGCTTGTCATGGGTGCAACCATGTTCTGGCAACAGAAGATGACACCACCTGCCGGTGACCCAACTCAAGCCAAAATGATGTTGCTGATGCCGGTGGTCTTCACATTTATATTTATAAATTTTTCAGCTGGGTTGGTTCTTTACTGGCTGGTCAACAACGTTCTTTCCATCGGTCAGCAATATTACACTCAGAAAAAATTCGGGTAATTTGCCAATCTACTGTTGACCCTAAATCCGATCCAGAAGTCCTCTCCGCTTGGCGAGCGGATGGGTGTCGGTTTTTATGGATGATTCCACCATCGCCGCTATTGCCTCTCCCGCCGGCACCGGCGGCATCAGTATCGTAAAAATATCTGGACCGAGCTCCATCCCTATCGCTGCGAACATCTTCCAGGCGGCCTCGATGCCAAGCGGGGTCCTATTCAATCCTGATCGCTTTGAGTCTCATCGTCTATACTATGGCCACATCATTGATGACCAAAGCGGGCGAACCTTAGACGAGGTTCTGCTGGCGGTGATGAGGGCTCCTCGAAGTTATACGTGTGAAGACATTGTAGAGATCAATTGTCATGGCGGGGCTGCAGCGGTCCGGACGGTTTTAAAGCTGGTCTTGCGTAAAGGAGCGCGTTTGGCCGATCCGGGAGAATTCACGCGACGTGCTTTTCTGAACGGCCGTATCGATCTCACCCAGGCCGAAGCGGTAATCGACATCATCAATGCCCGAACTGATCGAGCACTTGAGATTGCCTCCGCTCAAGTTGGCGGTGCTCTGCGAAGGGAGCTTGAAAACCTCCGCAGCCTTTTGATCGAACGGCTTGCTTACAATGAAGCCGCGATCGATTTTCCAGAAACCGAGGGGGTTGATCAGCCCCTTGACGGGAACATGATGAGTCGAAGGCTTAGGATAGAGGTAATCCAGCCGATAGACAGGTTGCTCCGTAATTATTATGATGGGAGAGCCATTCGCGAAGGATTGACGGTTGCTATTGTCGGCAGGCCGAATGTTGGCAAGTCCAGCCTGATGAACCGACTGCTTTCGTGTGAGCGTGCAATTGTGACGCCGCACCCAGGCACCACGCGGGATTCCATCGAAGCCGATTTGATGATCCAAGGCATACTGATCAGCTTATGGGATACGGCCGGGCTGCACAATTCAGTTGATGCGATTGAAGTTATTGGAATAAAGAAAACCATCGAGTGCGCAGCACAGGCGGATCTAATTTTGTTTGTAGTTGAAGCTCACCACCCTCTTGCCGCGGAAGATTATACAATTTATCAAAAAATAGGTTCTAAGCCTGTTGTGTTCATTTTAAACAAGATCGATCTAATCGATGAATTTTCCCAGCAAACCATAATTCCGGATGATTGGGTTGACGCATTACGAATTCCGGTATCAGCCCTGAGTGGACAGGGAATCGAGGCTGTTAAGGATGTGATCTTAAATTGTGCAGTTGGAGAGAGTTGCTTGGAAACGGCACCGCTGGTCATTCCAAACCTGAGACAAAAATCCCTTCTGGAACAGTGTATTCAAGCGACGGAAGCAGCTGCGGCCGGATTAGAAAAAAATGACCCCCCTGAGCTAATCGACCTCCACCTCAGGCAGGCGCTGGACAGAATTGACGAGACATTAGGGCTTAGCGCTAAGACAGACATTATCGACCATATTTTCAGCCGCTATTGCATCGGGAAATAACGCTGAATTTTGAATGGATATTGTTTCACGTGGAACATTAAGACTGGGGCGCAGAATAAGTAGCTGGAACGTTCCACGTGAAACACCGACATTAACGCCCGAGGGTATTGAGATATTGCTGAATGCGATGCCAAAGCCTTAGGCAAATTCGACTGGATAGGAGCCGATCGTCCAACCAGTGAGGGCAGGTTAACAATGAACTTTGACTTCACACCTTATTTTGGAAAATATGAAAAACTTGTTGCGGCATCGGATGCTGCATTCGAACGTGTAAGACAGGCTCATGCCGAGTGTGTAAAGTGCAGGGAAGGCTGTGCGGATTGCTGCCATGCGGTGTTTGACCTTACATTGATCGAGGCGCTCTACATCAATCACCGCTTCAAGCAGCAATTCAAGGGTATTCCCAAAACCGAATTAGAGGAGAAGGCCAATCGAACTGATCGGCTTATGGCAAAGATCAAACGACGCGCGCAAGATGACCTTCTGGCTGGGAGGCCCGAGGCGGAAATCCTTACAGACTTAGCCAGAGAGCGTGTTCGTTGCCCTCTGCTGAACACCAGGAACCTATGCGACCTGTATGATTATCGGCCTTTGACGTGCAGATTCTATGGGGTACCCACCGCGATCGGCGGAGGCGGCCATACTTGTGGTTTATCCGGATTCAAGGAAGGAGAGACCTACCCGACGGTCAATTTGGACACCATCCACGCCCGGCTCCAGGAGCTATCGGCTGAGTTAATCCGCGACCTAAAATCCCGCTACATCAAGCTGGCGGACATTATAGTTCCGCTATCGACGGCTCTTATCACTGAATATGATGAGATCTACTTCGGTTTGAAGGAGGATCCGGTCGATGAGCCATCCCCAAAGAGGCAGCGCTCGAGGAGGCATTTATGAGCGAATTATCACTTGAGGAGGCAGAGGGTCGCAAAAAAGCGGTATTTGATAACATGTCGCCCCGTCGTCAAAAACATATCTTGAAAAAGGGTTATGACAAATGGGACCCGTTCGAAGAACCAAAGGATCCCATCGATATCCGTAAGGATGAGACCAAGCGAACCACTCAGGACCTCGTCCGTGAGTTTCTCCAGACCCGCTCGGGTGAAGCGCAAAATAACGCATATAACCGTGGTGTTCTGGAGATAGCTTTGGGTCTTGTCAATGGGGACGATCGATTTAGAGGGATGTACGAGTTTTCCTGTTGGTACCGTGAACTTCTTATAAAGGAAGGTTATTACCAGACCATGACTTGATGTAATCCTCCCATTCCATAGGCAGGAGTTGTTTCTTAGCATTGTTACACTCCTTGCAGCATGGCACCACATTGCCTTTCACGGTTTTACCGCCTCTCGAGATGGCAACGACATGGTCCATGGTGAGTTCCCGCGCTGGAAAATTTCTGCTGCAATAGTGACACCTCCCTTTGGCAAGCTGGCGTTTCCACCATTGGCTTTCTCGCAATTCCCGCGCCTTAGCGCGCTCGCGTTTGAGATCACCTTCTTCTGGAGGACAAAGTGTTAGCATTTTTTGGATTTTAGCTCTCATATTGCTACCAATATCACAAATTCGCGCATGCATTTCTTACCAGTTTCTTTCACCCATGAACGGTTCTCAACCAGCGCTTGATTGCCTTTTTCAGAATTCCATAATATTCCTTCGAACCGCCTATCCCTACCCTTCCGAAGAAATAATTGATTTCCAGCAAAAAAGGAGACGGCTCGTCTTGGCCTTCGTCGAAAATCACATCCACCCCGGCCAAATTGACTCCGCTGCTACGGCAAAACTGCCATACCAATTTCTCTGCCGCTTCTCTTAAATGAGGCTCTGCATCTTGAACAATTTTACCGCCTTTTGATAAGTTCGAATAAAACCCATTTTTATCATCGCCGGTTCGCCAGTAAGATAGTATGCTTTCGCCGATAACCGTCACTCTCAAGGACCGGTTACCAGCCGATATGTACTGTTGCAAAAGGAAACCGCTTTGCCCGGATGCTTCGCAACGGGCAGCATGAAGAAGTATTTGTTCTAATTCACTTAATGATTGGACAAGGAATACGGTATCTCCCTCCCCGCCCCAATCAAACTTGAAAACTATCGGAAGGTTTGGAGATTTAAAACCGACATAGCGTCGCTTAAATTCAGCTACGCTTTGGAAAATTTCGGTGGGCGGATGCGGTACCGAGAGTTCATGAAAAAGCTTAATCTGGCCTATCTTTCCAGGATACCGAAAGCGAACATCATAGTTGGGGAACACATTAGCGCAGTTATTTCTCGCAATAAAATAAAGCTGTTGTGGACATCCTTGAGGTAAAATCACTACTCGTGCGTTACGTATGGCGCAAAGATCAGATGGGCCAGGTTCCCGGCCTGCGCAAAGAATATTATGATCCCCTCTGAAAAGCGGGTGAAAGGATAGAATCATGCAGCGATATGGATGGTTTTCTCAGCCCCTTCGGAATTAACTTAAGCCAGAGGGACCCGGTGCAACTCTAAGAACCGCACAGGGATAATGCCAAACTTAAGCCGGCATCATGCCTGCTCCGGAGGCCTTCAGTCAATACTTATCTTAAAGCAAGCGTACAGAGGGTTATCGATCTGTCTTTGCAAAAAGAACCTGGCATAGATTATAATGCCCACGAGGTCGCCAAACAGAAGGCGGTGAATACCGGCTGTCCACTTCAATAGTGAACTTCCATCCAGTAAGTCACGCCCATTTTAGGCGCTTTTTCGGTCAGTTGTTCTATACGGCCGGTTGAGGAACTCATATATTTCTTCTCAAGCGGATTCTTTGGATTACTCTCGATTTGCAAAATTGAAGGGGGCTGCAGGTTTCCCAGGAATTGTATTCCTGATGGAGCCAGATCTTCACTGACCCCATCTTCATCGAAATCGATCTTAACCAAATCCTTTGCGTTGATGTTGTTATCACCGGAAATATCAAACAAGGCACTTCCAGCAGTTCCACCGCTGAAGGCGTCCAGTTCCATAAATATAGAAATACCGCCCGGACCGCAAGGGTCTCGGTTGGGTATGAATCCGATTGCTAAGAGGTGGCCATCACGGATAATGACATCGCTGATGACTCGTTCGCCTGAACTCAAATCAATATAATATCCAACATCGTTATCCGTTATGTCAGAAGGATTAGGTTTCTGCCGGCTAGGGTGATCCGCGTCCGATTGAGTCCTCCAATTAGGTTTGGAACTGGTAAGCACTCTGACGCGATGCTCGGTCCCACCACCCTGCACAGTGAATAGCCTTTGGTTCTGCCGCAGAAGCTTGACCGTTGCAGGTTGATTGCTCAACTGCGGTGAAACGCTCCGGTTGAAACAACCAAGATACTCCAAGTCGTCGTCGTCACTCCATTTTTTGCTTTTCAGCGTATAGACTCGATCGCCGTAATCCCATATGCCATAGACCGACTGCACTGAGTTATCGTTGAAATCGCTCTCGCCGAGATATCTACCGGTGGCAAAACAAACGATGAAACCATGCTTGTCCGGATGATACATCACATCTGGACGAATCGTAATCGCTTGAGTCGAACCGGCAGGACTTCTGGCTTGAAACAGCGGCTGAGGTAACAAGTCTTGGTTGAAAGCGACTTTCCATTGATCAATATTCTTGTCACTGAGATCAAATTTCCAAAGTTTTCCATGGAGGTCGCCGGCATATACGAAATCGGCTTTACCGTCGTAAGTGGCATCGATGGCAACCGGACTAGAAAGGCCGTTTTCTGGGCCTGTATCGGCATCTATCTTCTTTACGAGATCACCGGTAGCGGGGCAGATAACATAGAGAGCCGATTTGCCGCTTTCGCTGTTGTAGCCATTTCCGAAAATCACCACCCACGGATAGCTGCTGCTGTTTGACCTTGCGATTACTGGCTTGCTGAAAGAATACCCCATGTCAGGATCAGTGGATTTTGGAAACTCCCAAAGAACCCTGCTGGATAGCTCCGCCTCTGTTGAAATGTTCTTGGCTCCGGTGATATCCAGGCTAAAGTAACCCTTGCCTCCCTTTCCTAACCCACCTACGAGCAATGTTTTCTGTCCGACGCCGCCTAACAACCCTTCTCCCTTCTTGATGCTGGGAGTTAGGTCCACATAGAATTTATGTTTATAGCCAGGATCTGCCAACAACTGCAAATTTCCAAAAACCAGATTAGGCACATGTGCAAATAGTTCCTGCCCGCTATCAGCATGAAAAGCGTGCAACATACCGTCGTTGGCTCCGCAATAAACAACAGCATCTTCGAAAACTGGAGCTGAATTCACGATATCACCCAATTTCTTGGAGCGTGACCGCAAGCCGGCCACGTTCCCGCCGCGCAGGAATTTAACTTTATTGACGGGGTCTGGCCCGAGAGCCGTACGCTGGCTGTCGGTAATAAATTCTTCTCTGAAGGGAACCCCCGAGGTACCGGTGGATGTACTGATGAGCCTTTGGTCCCATTCAATCGAATCTAATTGCTGCGCAGCTGACCATTTGGTTGAATTAGTAATGACGTCGCCACTCCTATGGTCAAGACGGAATGCCCGCAGATCTCCGGCCCACTCATTGTCCTTATTGGTGAAACTTGCCTGATAAATGTAAGTGTTGCTATGAATTTTCCCAAATAGAAAATCACCATTTACAGTGACAGAAGATGCGGATCCGATCAGGGTTTCCGATATCGCTTCCATTACATCTTTCAAAGCAGATGCCAGTTCCTGCGGATTGCCGGCGCTCATGAATTTTCCTCTGCCGTTCACAGTGGCGTGCCAAAGATCATCAATGGTTTGCGGTGATCGATCGGTGCTAACTTCAGGCCAGATTACCGGTTGCCCGGTCGCTTTGTGTTCAAAAGCGGGGTTGTAATCTGAAGGATTCAGGCTGCCGCTCACCCCAAATGAAACAGCGTAAGTCACCATATGCTGATGAGCAGCCCGGTCGAATCTGCTGAGCGGAACCAAATCTGGCAACTCACTGAGATCGTTGGCGTAATAGTACATGGCGATGTCTGCGAGGCTATGCGAAAAACCATCGGAATAAGGCGCACCTTTGTCTCCGTCCGCGTTGCCGACATAAGATGGCTTATGTGAAATATCGCTATAATACCCATCTGTTAGAACTATAGCGAATGACTGCTGACACCCCGCTCCTTCTCCAAAATCCCCGTAGGGTTTAGGGCCGCTAGTTCCGGCCAAGGATCCAGTGTTTTCTCTGTAGTAGCGGCCGACTGCGTCGAGTCCTTCCTTAAGCGGAGTACCGCCTTCAGACAGGTATCGATAAAGCTTTTCGATAAGAAGATCGGTACTGTCAACGAAGCTACCCCCTTGCGTAATCCGTATCGGCTCCAAGGGACAGACGATGCGGCGATTAATTCCATAAATTCCAACCCGAACCTCGGACAGTGATTGAAGGACACTGGCTATAGCGCTTTTAGCTATGAATTCTCTTCGGCGATGATATGTAAACCAGTTTGAAAAATTCTGGCGCTCCTGGTCGTATGTTCGCCCAGTCACCACATCCAACGGCGGAGCGGTGTCAATGGAGAGACCACTAACTTTTTCCGCCAGCCCGCTGCCAACTACGTTTACCGCATAGTGCCTTATACATGATTCCGACTTGTCGAAAATTACCAAGTAAGGCCTGTTTGCTAAGGTTGAATAAACATAGTAGTGGGAATGGGGGATATTTACCCCGTCCAAATGTAATGAGATCCCATCCAGGTCAAATTGATGCCCGCCAGTTGCGGCCGGATGGCTCTTAGGTTTATCGATAGCTGCATTCGGGAAGATGTTATTGGCGTAGCTAGGCCACGGCGCGTAATTCACATTGGGATTGTAGTACATTACATTGACAGCGTACCATTGGGATTTCCAATACTTCCTGCCTTCCGATCCGGCATACCAATCAGGTTGATCTGAAGCTTTGTAAAGATTGTCGCCGGTATCATCGAAAATGTAACAAAAACCGCGTTGATCCGGCGAATAAATCGGATTCGGGAAGCTGCCGTCATACCCTCCACGCACAAGGATATCAAAATTCATACTGCCGGAATCATCCAATACAAACAAGATGTTGGCCGGCGGCGGAAGAACACGCGTAAACATGGGGATATCGGATAGATCGGTTTCGGCAACAACTGCTCGCACAGGCGCAACTACCAGACCGATCGCTAAAAACACTAAAGCCAGCGACGGCAATCGGCATATAGAACCAAATTGAACAGCCGGTGATGCAGGGGGCTTTTGTTTCATATCGTTTTGGTCACCTTTTATCGTGGTCTCGAGTTGTTCCCTATCATCCCTATCAGTACGCAGTTTGATAACCCATTTTGATAACCGACGCCCCGTTCCAGGCACATCGCCCATAAATACCGATGGAGTGAGCGGTCGGCCTTCCCATGCTTATCGAGAACCCTTTTGCCGCTCCCTCGTGCCCGATAATAAAAAGCGTGTGGCTCGGATCCACAACAGAGGCCTCGGGGATCACGGTATCGCCGTTGTCGACGGCATGGTCCCAATATTCTCTGACACTGTCCATGGTTAGCTCTCCGGTTGCCATTTCCATCCAGGATTGGAGCTTTTCCTCCAGATTCCCGTATCTGGTTAAATGATCGGCTGCTTCCAGTGCCGCGCCCTCCGCAAGGTAAAAGTTGCGCCGATAAACGACCTCATTCCTCGCCATGGTGACTTCCATGATGCCTACCCGAGAGGCCGAAAAGCCGATGACAGTTAGCAGTGTCAGAAGGACAAGGGCGCCCATGATGGCTAAATAACCATTTTCATTTTTTAATGAGGATAAGGGCAACATATAGCAGCGACTCCGTTCATGGAGATCAATGACCGCTCACAAGCCGATATTGCGTAGACAGACCCTTGAAGAGTAGGTCCGTGCAGTAGTTTTTCTTATTCCTGCTGGCTCCTCTATCGTGAGCGTGAAAACCACTGAACGAATCCGCTCGCGATCAAGGTTTTCAGTGACTTGGTTGTTCTCGTTATCTAAAAATGTGAAAAGCGGTGTCCCATCGGGATTAGGAGCTACCCGGTCAATTAGATTCACACAAGTTTCGCGATCCGGGTCGCTTTCATAAAAACAACGTCGCAAGCTTCTACGTTCGTTGTCGTATTGGTAGGTCACTTCTTCAGATTGGTCATTTAGATCCCCATCCGGTGACGGCTTATCACATCCAGATGAATTAATTGGCTGATCGCAGCGGTCGGCCGTAAAGCGTAGCTTGCTGCCGGTTGGTGAAATTTCTTCAATCCCAGCTCCAGCGGTTTGATAGGGATCCAACCCAGCCATACAAAGATCATGAATAACGTATTCTACTCCGGCTCTGGCCGAGTGCTGGGATTCAGCAGCGGCATTTTGTGCAACGGACAAACGAGTAAGGGTCACGAAAAAATCAACCATCATCCCGAAAACAAGAGAGGCCAGCCCCAACGCTATCATCAGTTCCAATAGAGTAAAGCCGCCAGCGGACCGGACAGGGAGGCACACCGTCTTATTCAAGTGCCATCTCCTCTAGTGATGGTGATCAGTTCGATCGCCCGGTTGGTGCCTAAGCGATTCCAGCTGACCGTTATGCGGATGCGTCGAGCCGTATCATAGCCAACCGGGTCATCTATTACCCAGCTGCGGTTAAATATACCGCCGCTTTGCCCCCATGCGTCGATCGGGTTATTCGGATCGGAATACGACCCGGCAGGCAAATCCAACACTGTTTCTGTTTTCAGATTCTCCAATGTTTCCACGGCAAGCAGAGTGGCCTGGGTAATAATATTGCCAGTTGTGTTATTGGCGCTGGTAGATAGAATCAAGGTCCCTACCGCTGCAAAACCAATTGAAAAAATAGCGACCGCAATCATGACCTCGGCCAGAAGATACCCTCTGGGATCAGCCACAAAGAAAAATAGGCCATCAGGTGGATCCCTACGAAATGAAGATAGTTTCATTTTAGGCTTTCCGTCCTAATTTTTCCGATTGAACTGATAATGATTTTTCTGCTTTTCTTGGCAAGATTGCTAACAACCAACGTACCTGGAGTGGCCCCCCCGCGCGAGGTAAAAGCCATTCGATGGTTGATTAAGGAATAATCTGGATGGGATGAATCAATTCGGAGTTCTGGCTGCAACGTTTCCTGTTTCAGCGCTATAACTTGATTCTCATCATCGATATACGTAATTTCATACCGACTCTCTGCAGGCGCGAATTGTACGGTAATGGTGGTATTATGTTTCGCAGCAAGGGCTTTAGCGGAATGCAAATCACCCAGCAACTCGTTGATAGCACCTTGCAGGCGCATACTGGCACGCCAGGAGAGGAGATTTGGGAAGACCGCCGCAGTCGTAGCAGTGAGAATTACAATAACTACCAACACTTCAAGCAGAGACAAACCACGGTCCGTTCGAGCGGGGTAATGGCGGTTGAAGGCATTAGCGGCGCAGAAGTCGAACGGGTGGGGGTTCTTTGAGAGATGCTTACCAATATATAGCGGAAATGATTCCAACATATACATAGGCTCTGGCGTTACTATTTGTCAAAAGCGGACGAGTGTGTGCTGTCCGGGACTGAGTCGCCAAGTCAAAGTAAGCAGTCGAGTTTAAAGCAACAATTATTCCAAGGTGTTTTAATTTAATATTTTTCATTGTTAATTCGTATAGTTATTAATTTTTATTTTCTTTAGTATCGCGCGTTTCGTATATCTTCAATTCCTTATCTTGAGCAGTAAAATCTTACTAAATTATGATAATTATGTTATAAAAACAAATTGTTATCGATTATTCTTGATCTGTTCTTTTGTTGTTCGAGCAAGAATATCAAAAAATACTTGCCTTCATGTAAGCGGTAGGCGTGCCGCCGACATCTAACACATCATGATTCTCTGCTATAGCGAAGATGCGAGCCCGCGCTAACGCACTGTGTATAGATGCAAAAGATTGTTCTTGACGCCGATTCTAGAGATGATATATTTCACTCCAATTTTGCTGGGTTGGAAACGCTGACAACGAATGAGCAGGGTGATTGGTCTGCTTATTTGGTTTCTTAGGAACACAAAAATTTACAGCAGAAAAGCAAAAGGAAGCTAAAACGACCCCGATACAGAAAGCAAAACGGGGTGTACAATTCAAACATGTGTGTGGCCTTCGACGAAAGGCCTTTTTTTTTGGAGCCGGAATAATGAGTCGGGACCTCTCGGCTTAAAGCAGAATTCAAATGGATAGAAATTGCTAGCTGAGGAGAAAATCAACGCCATGCGCAAGAGCTTGTGGATCATCTTAGGCATTACCTGCGCGTTCAACATTGCCTTGTGGTCCGTATTTAACCGTCCGGAAAACCCAGAGCCAGACTGGTCGGGCACTTTTAATTATGTCTCGTTCAGCCCGTATCGAAGCGGGCAAGACCCTATCGAAAACAAGTTCCCTACCCCTGAAGAAATCATGGATGACTTGGTATTCCTTAGGGGCAAGTCCAAGGGAATTCGAACCTACTCGTCTCTGGACGGAATGGAAGCCATCCCCGGAATGGCCACACGTTTGGGATTCGAGGTTACGGCTGGCGCCTGGATCGATGGCCGCTACGAGCGCAACGAGGACGAGATCTACAATCTCATCCAAAATGTTAACCGCTACCCATCAACGATTAAACGAGTCATCGTAGGAAACGAAGCGCTCTACCGCACCGATCTAACCGTTCCAGAAATCATTACATACTTGGACCGAGTTCGAAGCGCCGTAAAAGTGCCGGTTGGCACCGCCGAGCCATGGCATGTCTTCATCAAGAACCCAGAGCTGGTCAAGCATGTCGATTTCATTGCCATCCATGTGTTGCCCTATTGGGAACGGGTTTCCTTCGCCGATTCGATCGGGTGGGTCCTTGATCGTTTCAAGCAGGTAAAGGAGGCTTTTCCTGAAAAACCGGTCTTTCTCGCAGAAGTGGGTTGGCCGAGCAATGGTGAGAATTTTGGCAAAGCCAAACCGAGCCGAGAAGATGAAGCCAGGTTTTTACGGAGGTTCCTGAATATCGCGGACCAGCGCCAGCTGGACTACTGTATCATGGAAGTCTTTGACCAGCCCTGGAAAAAACCCCATGAGGGAGTGGTTGGAGCTTTCTGGGGTATTTACGATGTAGAACGCAATCCCAAATTTTCATTCCAAGGGCCGGTCCAGGCTGGAACGCTGCTTTACAGCGGGATTGCCGCCGTACTGGCGGGGATGCTGCTAGTTTGGATGTACCTGCGTAATCAACCATCCCAGCCCTTTAACGGCAAACTGTTCTTTGCGTTGCTGCTTCAAACCACCGCTTCGGTTTTTGTTTGGGTTCTGGCATCTCCGATCATCGGCGAATTTCTTGTTTGGGAAACGCTCATATGGGCACTGTTACTGCCCATGCAGGCGGGGCTCCTCATGATCATCCTGATCAATGGTTTTGAAATGGCCGAGATGATCTGGCCGGAGGGACTGAAACGCTGCTTCGCACCCATTCCTTCAAAGGATGAACAGGGTTTTCCGCACGTTTCCATCCACGTACCGATCTGCAAAGAGCCTCCCGACATGGTGATTGAAACGTTGAACAGCCTGGCGGCGCTGGACTATCCAGCTTACGAGGTGCTGGTCATTGACAACAACAATCCGTATCGGGAGCTCTGGCAGCCGGTTCAGGCTCATTGTGAAACGCTGGGCGCCAAGTTCCGTTTTTTTCATCTTGACCAGGTCGATGGCTATAAAGCCGGGGCATTGAATTTTGCTTTGCGTCAGACCGACATAGAAGCCGATGTCGTAGCGGTGGTAGATAGCGACTACATCGTGAGACCGGACTGGCTTAAACTGCTGGTTCCTCACTTCGAACGCCGGGAGGTGGGGGTCGTGCAAGCCCCACAGGACCATCGCGGATGGCATGGCAGCCTTTTCAAAGAGATCATCAACTGGGAATATCACGGTTTCTTTGAAATCGGCATGGTGCACCGCAACGAACGTAATGCCATCATCCAGCACGGCACCATGACGCTCATCCGCAAGTCAATCTTGCAGGGATCCGGCGAATGGGCTGAATGGTGTATCTGCGAAGACGCTGAGCTCGGCCTGCGGATTCAGAGCCTGGGATATGACACCGTTTACGTCAAGGAAAGCTTCGGCAAGGGGCTAACTCCGGATTCGTTCGCGGGTTACAAACGCCAGCGGTTCCGTTGGGTATATGGTGCCGTCCAAATCCTCAAGCGCCATTGGCCGCTTCTGTCGCCGTTCAGCCGAAAGAGCGCCTTAAACGTGGCGCAACGCTACCATTTCATCGCAGGGTGGCTGCCGTGGTTCGGGGACGCCATCAGCCTGCTCATGAATGTGCTTTGCATCATATGGGCGGTCGGAATGGCGCTATTTCCGAAGTACTTCGGAGCGCCGCTTTACGTACTTATGCTGCCTCCGATTGGAGCATTCCTGTTTAAATTACTGCATTTCATGTGGCTCTACACGGTAAGAGTGCCTTGCAGTTTTCTGCAGCGGCTGGGTGCAGCGCTGGCTGGAACAGCTCTGACCCACACTATCGCCATGGCGATTCTGCGCGGCATTATTACTAAAAGCATGCCCTTCCTGCGTACCCCCAAATGTGAAAGCAAGAGCGCGCTGATAAAGGGGTTGACCATGGCGCGCGGCGAGGCGCTGATGATGGCGCTGCTTTTATTTGCGGTGGTGGTCAATTACAACTTCGGGAACGACCAGACCGAAGAAAGGGTGATCCGCTCCGTGCTGCTGCTGATCCAGGCCTTGCCCTACGCTGCTGCACTTCTGCTGTCGCTCTTCAGCGTCATCCCCTCAGGTCTCCGATCACCGTGGGGGGACAAGCGGCCCGCTCGTACCGAAAGCGCTCCGGCTTCCAACCAACTGCCAGCAGGTTCCTAAATTTTTCCCATCAATTTTTGGCTCTAAGAGAAGCGATGCGAAACGCATCGCTTCTCTTTTTTGGATACCATTAGGTTTGAATATAGATGTACTTGGCTGCCGGCTTAATAATCGTTTGCAGCCTCCTCACTAGTAGCCGAAGCGTTCAATGGATTTGACGTCCTTACGCCAATTCTTCTGCACTCGTACAAAAAGCTTTAAAAAAACCTTTCTTCCGATCATCCTTTCGATATCCTGCCGAGCCTCGGAGCCGATGCGTTTAAGCATGGCTCCTTTCCTGCCGATGATGATTCCTTTTTGAGAATCACGCTCCAGATGGATGGTAGCATTGATGCTCACCCGTTTTTCATCGCTGGTCAGCTTGAAGGCCTCCACGCTGACGGCTGCTGCATAAGGGATCTCCTCTCCGGTCAGGCGGAAGATTTTTTCGCGGATCAGCTCAGAGGCGATGAACCGCTCACTGGCGTCAGTAAGGCAGTCTTCCGGAAAGTATGGCGGCCCACCCGGGAGCGCGCGGGTGATGGCTCCGAGGAGTTCGTCCACCTGGGTACCGTCCCGGGCAGACACCGGAACCATAGCAGCAAAGGCCAACTGGGACGACCACCGAGCAATGATTTCCAGCAAAGCTTCCTTGTTCGCGATAAGATCTATCTTGTTCAAGGCTAAAATGATCGGCAATTTTTGGCAGCGGAGTGTCTCGGTCAACATCGTCTCAGCATCCGGGTTTGGGTTAGCGGCATCAACGACCGCCAATAACACGTCGGCATCGCTGATGGCACCGAGAGCCGTATCGACGATTCTTGCGTTGAAAGGATCGTTCGGAAAAAAAATTCCGGGAGTGTCATAAAATATGATCTGGACGCCGGGACGGTGACAGATGCCTAAAATCCGGTGGCGGGTGGTTTGAGGCTTGCTTGATATTATCGATATCTTCTCGCCTAAGATCTGGTTAAGCAATGTGGACTTGCCGGCATTAGGTGCTCCGGCAATAATAACATAGCCCGATTTGAAAGGTAGATCGTTTGGAACAGTATCGGTTGTCACAGCATCCAATCCTGGCTGCCGGCAATCGCCCCGGCAGATTTAAGTCACACAATAAAACTCTTAGGCCCCACACCGCTGCGGTTCTTGGATATGATCTTCAGGCTCGTTCATCTTCGGGTGGAGCTGTTGCCCACTCCAAAATTACTTTCCATAAGGTATCCCGGCCCTGGCGCGACTTGGATGAAAAGAGCACCCAATCGCTCGGGTTTATTTTTAGCGCGTCAGAAATGAGCTGAAATTGCTTGGCCAGTGCCGTTTTCGATAGTTTATCAACCTTGGTAACAACCGGAACCGAGGCGATCTCGTGTCGATCCAGCCAATCGAACAGCTGCTGGTCTTCTTCGCTGGGCGTCCGGCGAATGTCCAATATGACCACAACGGCTTTCAAATTTTTCCGTTCGGATAGATATCGCTCGATCATGGGGCGCCATTTACGGCGTTCGGCCGCTGGTACTCGCGCAAAGCCGTAACCTGGCAGGTCAACAAACATGTACGCGCCGTTCACACGAAAAAAATTGATCAGTCGGGTTTTCCCAGGCGTCGAGCTGGTCAGCACCAGCTTTTTACGGCTGACCAGCGTGTTGATCAAGCTGGACTTGCCCACATTGGACCGGCCTGCAAAGGCAAACTCCGGCAGGTCCCCTGGCGGGTACTGCTTATCTATGACGGCGCTGGTAACGAATTCAGCCGATTTGATGAGCATCGAATCGCTCCACTAAAAGAAAGGTGGTATTCAGAAGGCCGCCGGCCGATGCTCTGCCAAGTCGCATGTCCGGATAGACGCGTTACGCTAAATGCCCGGATAATAATCGCAGAAGTACTTCTCCAGCCGGTTCATACCCTCGGCGAGATTTTCCATGGAGTTGGCATATGAGAACCGTAGATACCCTTCGCCGTTCCGGCCGAAATCGATACCTGGACTGACACCGACCCGGGCTTTCTCCAGGATGTCAAAAGCCAATTTGTAGGAATCCATCGAATAACGTTTGGCATTCGCAAAAACATAAAATGCTCCGGTCGGCTCGACGGTGATACCAAGGCCGATCTGTCGGAGCCTCCGGATCAGGAACTGGCGCCGCTCGTCATAGATGGATTTCATGCGAACGACATCTTCACCGGCACATTTGAGCGCGGCGATCGCTGCCTTCTGGACCATGGAATTTGCGGATATAAAGAAGTTCTGCTGCAGTTTTTGCATAGGCCGAACGAGCGACGGCGGGGCGATGACATAACCCAAGCGCAGTCCGGTCATCGCAAATAGCTTAGAAAATCCATTAAGCACAAAAGCCCGATCGGTAAACTCTAAAATGCTGTGCTCTTTGCCCTGGTAGACAAGACCATGATAGATTTCATCGGATACAATCATGGGCGACTGGGGTCCAGCGGCCAGGGCCGCAATTTGTTGCATGCGATCGGCTTCCAGCAGGTTGCCGGTCGGGTTGGAAGGCGAGTTGATAAAGATGGCCTTGGTTCGTGTCGTGATTTTCCGTGCGATTACTTCCGGCCGGAATTGGAAGCCGTCCTCCTCGAAGACCGGAACACTGACCGGAACGCCTTGAACGAATTTAATGAAATTGGGGTAGCAGGCGTAATGCGGATCGGAGATGATCACCTCGTCACCAGGATCGAGCAAAGCTGAAAACACCAAGAGAATCGCCGGCGAGGAACCTGAAGTTACGATGATTTGATTCGATTGCACCTGCACGCCGTACGTTTGCCCATAATAGTCCGCAATCGCATCCCGCAACTCGTAATTGCCCAAACTGTGGGTGTAATGAGTATGCCCGTTGGCCAAGGCCTGGCAGGCCGCCTCTTTCACACAAGCGGGCGCATCGAAATCCGGCTCACCCACCTCGAGATGCACAATATGAGCGCCTTGCCGCTCCATCTCGTTGGCCTTCTCCAAAACATCCATAACGATGAAGGACGTCAATTCCTGGGTTCTCTGAGAGACCATAGCTATCTTTTCCTCAAATGGTTCGTCATAAGTTCTATAATAGAACAGCCTTTAAACAACTTTATTCAGTGGGTATTCGATGATACCCTCGGCACCATGCGAAAGCAGTCGCGGGATCAAGTCTCGGACAATTTCGCGGCTCACCATAATCTCCACTGAAAAAAAATTCGAACGGTAAAGCGGTGCGACGGTCGGCGCCTTTAGGCTAGGCAGCATGGCAACTACTTCTTCCATGCGATCTTCGGGCACGTTCATTTTTAAACCGACCATCTTCTCACCAAGCAGAGCGCCCCTGAGCAGCAAGGCGATTTGTTCAATTTTTTTACGCTTGTCGGAATTCTTCCAGACATCGTGATTGACAATGAGTTGCGTGTTGGTCTGCATCAGCTCGTGGATGATGCGCAGGCCATGAGCTTTTATGGTACTCTCCGTTTCTGTGACTTCAACGATCGCATCCGCCAGTCCGGAAACAACTTTGGCTTCAGTAGCCCCCCATGAGAACTCAATGGTAACCTCAATCTTGCGTTCAGCGAAATAGCGGCGAGTGAATTGAACCAACTCAGTTGCGACTTTTTTTCCCGCTAAGTCTTCCAGACGAGAGATTTTGGAATCAAATGGGACGGCCAGGACCCAGCGCGCCGGACGGGAACTGACCTTGGAGTAGACAAGGTCGGCGACCACATGCACCTTTGAATTGTTTTCGGCGATCCAATCTTTACCGGTAAGTCCGGCATCCAGGGTGCCATTTTCGACATAGCGAGACATTTCCTGGGCGCGGCATATGGCACATTCAATCAAATCATCATTGATTTCAGGGAAATAACTGCGGCTATTGACACTGATATTCCATCCAGAGCGCTTGAACAGAGAGATCGTCGCCTCTTGCAGGCTCCCTTTGGGGATGCCCAGTTTTAATTTTTGACTCACTTTTTATAGACCTCCTTGGGATCGAAAATCGGTATTCCGATGACTTGAATGGACCCGTTTTGAATCCGTTTGTGAAAACAGCTGCGATAGCCGGTGTGGCAGGCGGCGCCGCCGGCCTGCTCAATTTTCAATACAACTGCATCATTGTCGCAATCGATCAAGATTTCCTTAACGATTTGGGTATGCCCGGAGGTTTCACCCTTCACCCAAAGACTCTTGCGGCTGCGACTGTAATAGGTGGCCCGACCGGTGGCCAAAGTGGCCTCCCAGGCTTCTTGGTTCATAAAGGCAACCATCAGAATTTCGCCCGTACGGAAATCCTGAGCGACCGCTGCAATGAGTCCTCCCAATTTGTCGAAGTTAAGCGTGACCATCAAGACGTTACCCCCATAAAACCGGACAATCTCAGCAAGCCTTGAACTCGAGCTCAGCCGGCGTTATGCTTTATTCTAATGGATGGGTTAATAGATTGGCATTTATAAAAATCTTATTTATTAATACCTTTAATGCATTTGAGTCAAATATTTTTTATTGTTGAGATGTTTGTTTTTTGCTATTAGGGTCAAATTGAAGGTTTGTCTGCCATGACCACAAAACAGTCTGCTCCACATCAGCCCGGTAAGCCCCTCTTGCCTCCTAAAAGGCGCTTTTTTAGACGGTTGATCCTGGCATCCTTTCTGGTGCTGGTGATTTTTGGTCTGATGGCGCTCATAGCCGCCGTGGGCGGCTACCAGTACATCAGCCAAGATCTTCCGAAAATCAATTCGTTAATGGATTACCGGCCCCCAATCATTACCACGGTTTATGCCGAAGACGGCCGTAAGATCGGAGAATTTTTTAAGGAACGCCGCATCGTAATCCCTCTTGGAGAGGTGCCATCGCCGCTGGTCAAGGCGTTCATCGCCGCCGAGGACTCACGGTTTTTTCAGCATCAGGGAATCGATCCCTTCAGCATTCTGCGAGCGGCGCTGAAAAACCTGGAAGCTGGAACCATCAAGCAGGGGGGAAGTACGATCACTCAGCAGGTCACGCGTTCATTTCTGCTGACTCCTGAGAGAAGTTACATCCGAAAGATCAAAGAAGTTATTTTGAGTTACCGGATCGAAAAAGCGTTTACCAAAGAGGAGATTCTTTTTCTTTACCTCAACCAGATCTATCTCGGCCACGGCGCCTACGGAGTGCAGGCGGCAGCGGAAAATTATTTTGGAAAATCGGTCAGGGAGTTAAACCTTGCGGAGTGTGCCGTTTTAGCGGGATTGCCTCAGGCGCCGACCCGCTACTCACCGTTCCGTCATCCCGAACAGGCTCGTGCAAGGCAGGTTTATGTTCTCAACCGGATGGTCGAAGAGGGGTTCATCACGCGCGATCAGGCCGACGACGCGCTGTCAGTGAAGCTGGACATCAAGCCCCGTCGGAATATTTACGTGGAACAGGTGCCCTACTACACGGAACATGTCCGCCGCTACGTGGAGGGCAAATATGGTGCGGATGCCCTTTATAACCAAGGCCTTCAAATCCACACGGCGGTGAGTATCGAATTTCAGAAAATCGCGGAGCAGGAGGTTAACAAGGGGCTGATCGAGATCGACAAGCGTCAGGGATACCGCGGACCGTTGAAGTCCATCACCGCCTCTGAGATCGATGCCTTTCTGCAGGAACAAGCAGCAGATCTGGAAAACTCGCCGCTGCTTCCCGGCCGAATCACCCAAGCCGTGGTGACACAGGTAAACGATCAGGCCAAGACCGTTGCGGTCCGGATCGGCAAAGAGTCGGGTATCCTAACGCTGGCGGATATGGCTTGGGCGCGCAAGCCGAATCCGGACCTCGCGCACTACGAAGCCAAGATTCGCCAACCGAGTACGGCGTTAAAGCCCGGCGACGTCGTTCTCGTAAAAATCAAAGATTCCCGCAAAAATCTTCAAGATCCCTGGTACGTGACGCTTGAACAGGAGCCTCTGGTGCAGGGTGCGATGTTGTGCCTGGAAACCGAAACCGGTTTAGTGAAAGCCATGGTGGGCGGGCGCGACTTCAATGAGACTCAGTTCAACCGTGCGATCCAATCGCGGCGTCAACCCGGTTCTTCGTTTAAGCCCATTATTTACGCAGCGGCGCTGGATCGCAAGTTCAGCGACCCGAAGAAAGCCTACACTCCGGCGACGATGATTATCGATTCTGCAGTGGTCTTCGAAGACCGGAAGGGAGAGCAAAGCTGGAAGCCTAAGAATTACAAGGAAACCTTTTACGGTCCGACGCTCTTGCGCGAAGCGCTGGCACAGTCGCGCAACGTCGTTACAGTAAAGATCCTTCAGGATATCGGTGTCGATTACACCATCGAATATGCTCGCAAACTGGGAATAACCGCTGAGCTGACCCGTACGCTCTCCCTAGCATTAGGAGCTTCCGGAGTATCGTTGTTTGAGCTCACCCGCGCCTATTCCGTTTTTGCCAACCAGGGGTTTCTGATCGAGCCGGTGTTTGTCTTAAAAATCACTGACCGGGGCGGAAATGTGCTAGAAGAGGCTGTCTCTGAACGCCGGAAGGTTATCGAAAAGGACACCGCTTTCATCATGACGAACTTGCTGGAAAGCGTGGTACAGCATGGCACGGGCCAGCGAATAAAGGCTTTGGGTCGCCCGGCTGCTGGGAAAACCGGAACGACCAACGATATGTATGATGCGTGGTACATCGGCTATACTCCGGAATACATCACCGGGGTTTGGGTAGGGTTCGACACGGAGGCGCCTTTGGGTAAGACGGAAACCGGTGCAGTAGCTGCCAGCCCGATCTGGCTGGGATTTACGAAACAAGTTCTTACCAGTGAATCCGTCAAAACGTTTCAGCCGCCAGATGGGGTCATTTTTGCAAAAATCGATGCCGAGACGGGTCTGCTGCCGGTGACGGAAACCCGCAAAACGATTTTTGAATGTTTTAAAGAGGGCACGGTGCCGAGCGATTTTAGTAAACGGCCCGGAGAAGTCAAGGAGACCGAAGACTTTTTCAAGAAGGATTTATGAAAATCCATCCCGCTGCCTGCCGCGCGGAATAGGCTCATAGACCTTTATTAGCCGACCGTCCGGCAATACGATGAGGTCACCTTCCAAACCGGAGTCTGCTACTACCCGCACTCTTGAAAAGCCAAACTCCCGTTTCAATGCGGCACAATTTGCGTTGCCTTGACCGCGCAGGCGCGCAATTCCTTTTGGGTGCACGTGCAGTTCCATCGTGTCACTCAAAACAGGACGACGGCGCAATGCCTCCCTAACGGCTGCAAGGTAGCACGCGCCCTGAACCAAATGCCCGAAAGCGGGGTGGAATGGACCGGCGACCACTCCGCTGCCAGCAGTAAGCTCCTCAGAAGCCTGAAGCCCTGTACGAATGACCGAAATCTCGCGCTGCCGAAAAAAACGATAGACCTTCATGGAAAGGTCGACGGCTTCATCGAGACAGAGCGGTCGATAATGCCCGGCACGAAACCACATTGCCAGAGGGCTTCCATCCAGCACGAGGGTCGGATAAATACGGACGAACGAGGGGTTCAGATCGGCGATACGCCGGCCGGTTTCCAACAGACGGACCTCGTCATCTCCAGGCAGTCCCACCATGAGTTGCAGCCCAACTTCGTACCCCCTGGCCTTCAGGCGCTGAACGGCAATGGTTGTGTCCGCTGCGGTGTGGCCGCGCTGGGATCGCCGCAGCACATCGTCGTCCATGGACTGGGCGCCCAGCTCCACGCACGTTATCGGGAAGGCATTGATCAGATCCAGAGTGTGGGAGGCCACGGTATCGGGCCGGGTGGAGAAACGGATGCCGTCGAGCTCAGCTCGGTGAACCCATTCCGATGCCATAGTCAGCAGATGGCGGATCCGCTCCGCCGGCAACCCGAGAAAATTGCCTCCGAAGAATGCAATTTCAGCCGGCCCCGACCGGCGCCCTCGATAGCGCAAGAATTCGTCCACAGATGAGAATTCGTTCCCTGTATCAACATACTTTTCAGAATGGCCGGTAATTAGTTTTTGATTGCAAAAGATGCAACGGTGGGGACAGCCGGCATGCGGAATGAAGACCGGCACAATGAAAGGTCGTTGGCGCATGGGACGATTTCGAGCGATATCTGATGGAGGGTGGAGACACGGTTCCAAGGCGACCAGCCGTTATTGCGGTTTGAGCCGGATCAAAGCCTTTCGAGCTGCATCCTGCTCAGCTGCCTTTTTACTCTTCCCAACCCCTTCGGTTTCAACCTCCTTGACTCGCAGCAGTACCCAGAAGGTCTTGTCATGGTCAGGACCCTCCTCGCGGATGACGGAATAAACGGGCATGGGGCCGGAGCGAATCTGTACCAACTCTTGGAGCTGGCTTTTGAAATCAATGTGCTGACAGGCATGTTCCATCTGACATACCAGCGGCAGGAACATGGATTGAACAATCTTAAATGCTGAGCCAAATCCGCCATCCAGGTAGACTGCTGCAATCAACGCCTCGATAGTTCCAGCCAAAATCGAGCTTTTTTCATTCCCTCCGGTTTGAGCTTCACCTTTACCGAACCGGATGTGAGCGCCGAGGTCAAGAAGACGAGCAAGTTTGGCCAACTGCTGCTCGTTGACCAGCGCGGAGCGCATGCGTGAAAGGTCGCCTTCGTTGAGATCGGCATATCGCTCCATAAGGATGTGTCCCACAGCGAGGTTCAACACCGCATCTCCCAAAAACTCCAGGCGCTCATTGTCGCGCAGACCGGCTGTTGGAACCTCATTGACATAGGAACTGTGCCGCAACGCCTCCTCAAGCAAACGCTTGTCCGAGAAAAAATAGTTAAGAACATTTTCGACTGCAGACATCGGTAGAGAAGGCATGTACCGAACCTTAGATGATTACTTCCCTATGAAACGATCCATTGGTAATATATGGACGACCGTACGAATGTAGCTAAAATGCGGAACTATTCCAGAACCGGTGGCGACGCCATCCGAGGTGTCGGAGCACGCTCAGCGTTCTATCAGTTTTTCATAGAGTTCATAAGGGACTTGAAAATCCCCCTTGCCAATTCCCATTTGGATCTCGGGCTGGATATCTCCATGAAAATCGGTGCCTCCGGTCATCAGGAGGTCATGGCGACGGGCCAAATCAATATATTGCTGGGTCTGCTCGCGGGAGTGTTGGGGGTAGTAAACCTCAAGGCCCTTTAGCCCCATGGACATCATTTCCTGTAAGAGATCATTCAGTTGGTCCACGCCCTCCAACTCCAAGAGACAGGGATGAGCTAGAACCGGAATTCCGCCAGCGGCATTGATGAGCTCGATGGCATGAATGGATTCGATCCGGACTTTGTCCACATATGCCGGCTTTCCTTTTCCAAGGTACCGATCAAACGCTTCATCGATCGATTTCACGAATCCCTTTTTGGCCAACAGCTTGGCAATGTGGGGCCTGCCAGGCTGTCCGTCGGCAGCCTCTTTTTCGATTTCTTCGATCCGTATGGAAAAACCCAGTTTGTTCAAACGAGCGACGATCTCCGGGTTACGCTGCCTGCGGGAATCCTGAAGCTTTTCAAGCGCTCGATTCAACTCCGGGTCATCCAGTCGGAGGCCGTACCCTAAAATATGAATGCTTCCGCCGCCGGGATAGAAGGGCGGCGGCTCGGCACTGATTTCGACTCCTGTTAGAAAACCAAGCGTATCGGGAATTCCTCCCAGAAGGGCTTCACGGGCGCCGGCGATGGAGTCATGGTCGGTTATAGAAATCGCGCCTAACCCAAAACGAAGTGCCAACGCAACAATTTCGGCAGGCGAGAGCATGCCATCCGAAGCCGTTGAGTGGATGTGAAGGTCTATGCAAGCAGCAGGTCTATATTCCAAGCGCTTTCTCCAAGGATTCCTCCTTCGCCTTGCACTCAATGCACTGCGTGGTTACGGGACGTGCCTTAAGGCGCTTAATAGAGATTTCCTCGCCGCAGGATTCACAGATGCCATAAGTTCCGTTTTCGATCCGTTCGAGCGCTTGTTTGATTTTCTTGATCAGCTTGCTCTCACGATCCCGGATCCGGAGCATGAAATTGCGGTCGGCCTCCAAAGAGGCCCGGTCGGTGGGATCCGGAAAATTTTCATTGGTCGTCGTCATGCCGGAAACGGTGTCATCGGCCTGGCTCAACAATTCCTGCATTCGCTGATGCAAATGCTTTTTAAAAAAATCCAGATCTTTCTTCTTCATGGCAGGCCCCATTGCATGGTTTGGCTAATTGAACCGATTTAAAAGGATTCTTCTATCACAGTGAAATATAAAAGTAAATAACCAACGCGCTGACGAAACGCGTCCCCCAATCGGTATGGGGAAGATGCTGTCCTCGCCACCATCGGATGGTCTCGACATGGCGCAAGTGCGACCATCCGATATAATGGAGAGTTAAGGGCGCTACCGGTGCAACCGTGCAGCGCAGACAACGCCGATTCCGGCCCGAACCAAAGCCTGGGCGGTCAGTTGCACCGAATGATGCTTTTCCAAATAGTTTCTCTCAAGAGCCGTCATCAGCCCCGCTTTTTCAGCATCGGCCTTGGCGAGAAAGTAATCCAGAATGTCCGATGGGTGCTCAAGCGTTTGTTCGATTTCCGGCTCGCCGCCCTCATGCTTAGCGGAAATGTTGGGCACCTCCTGGGCAATCTTTACCAGTTCGGCGCGCCGATTATAGGGCTGGCGCACAATGGATTTCCAAGTTTCGGTGATATGGTGCTCGAAACGCACGACCGTCTCCAGCCCTAATGCCTGGCGCAGATAGGAAGCTTGGCGCAGCGTTTCGTTGTCAGCGGAGTTCGAAAGATTGAAGCCGATGAGAGATGTCGCTCCACTTTCGCGAGCAAAAAGTCTTGCCATCAGAAGAGTCGACAGAATGGCGAACGGATTGTCATTGCCCATGAAAACCGAGATCTTGAATTCGTTATCGATCCCAAGGCGGTGCATCAAATACCCAACAAGCACGGTGCCCGGATTTATGTTGAGCACTTGGCGAATGCCATAGGTGGTATAGTACTTCAAGAACTCCTCGGCCCACTTGAGTGGGTATTGGTTGGGCTGGCCGATGCCGCCGAAGTAGCCGGTGATGGTTTCGGGGCCGCCCAAATGGACATTCGATCCGTCAGTGCCTTTAGTATCCAAGGTTTCCACGTAACTGGCGCCCATAATCTGCATGGCCGCTGCCACCGCCATAATGTCTCCGTTATCGGCTTCCTGCTCAACCATCCGACGAACCCGGATGAACCGGCCGGGCATGAGCTCGCCGGCTTGAATGCATCGCCGGGCCTCGGTGATCAGCCAGGGGAAATACTGCAAGGCGCTAATTTCGAGCGTCACGGCATTCTTCTGGTTCAGAACCGGCGTTCCATTGATCTTGCGATTATAGTCGGCCATGGATATGAACGCCTCTTGGTCACGCTGCTCGACCAGCCACCGAAGGTCCTTAAAATAAGGGGAGTTGGCCTGTTCCAGTCGAGCCATCAGGTTTTCCAGCCGAGCAGCTTCAGCCGCTCGGCGATTGATTTCCTGAGGGCCGCCGTAGCGGTCGATCACTTCGAGAAGTCCGCTGATGACCGGATTGTTCGGGTCAGTTAACAGTGCATTAAGCTCGTCGATCCGCTGAACTGAAATCTTCAGGGCGTTTCTCAGATCGGACATGGCTGCCTCCCCTGTTGGTCGAGTCAGTGGCGAATCCCTCGATGCGTTGACTGAAACGTATTATAATTGTACTTTTTTAAGAAAAAACCAGCAAGGGCATTTTTCGGGAACGATCCAATGGCACTGCTTGTTTCGTTACGCCAGGTCAGCTTGAGAGTGCGGGACCGAGTTCTCCTTGAAGGCGTAACCTGGGAAATCCGAACGGGTGAGCACTGGGCGGTGGTGGGACCAAACGGCGCGGGGAAATCCACGCTGGTGAGGGCATTAACCGGCGATGTCCCGGTGATCCGCGGCGAAATTTTCCCGTCAGAACCGGTCCGCCTCCGGCGGCAGGCGGCCTGCCTATCATTTGAAAGTCAGCGGAAATTGATTGCGCTGGAAGACCGGCGCGACGAATACCACGCCTTCAGCGGCCGTATGGACGGTGGAGCCCGGGTCGGCGACTTCATCCGACTGACACGGGGATTAAATCGTCGCCCATCGCATATTTTGGAGCGAATTCATATCGCACGCCTGCTCGACCGACACATCCGTGAGCTGTCCTCCGGCGAGATGCGGAGGTTTCAGATTGCATTGGCGCTTAGTACCAACCCGGGCGTCTTGATTCTGGATGAACCTTTTGAGGGCCTTGACCAGGAGTATCAAGCGGAAATAGCCCAGATCATCAATGAGCTGATGGATTCCGACCGCGCGGTGGTGCTGGTCACCCACCGCCGCAGTGAAATACCCTTGAACACCACTCACGTGATCGGGGTAAAAGCGGGACGGGTTGTTTTTCAAGGCCGGCGCGAGGACCTGCTGGAACCCAAACGAATGAATAGTCTATACGCATTGCCGGCGGCACATTTATCGGGCCTGCCGGCAACGGTAGACGCCTCCATGCGGACGGCCAAATTTCCTTCAGACGTGCTGGTCAATTTGCATAATGTCACGGTGAAGCATCGGGCAATCTCCGTATTGGAAAATCTTTCCTGGACGGTCAGGCACGGGCAGCACTGGGCCGTGTGCGGGCCGAACGGTTCCGGCAAGTCCACCTTGCTGAGCCTGGTGGTGGGCGATCATCCTCAAGCTTACGCGAATACCATCAGCGTGTTCGGGAAACCGCGCGGCGGGGGGGGCAGCATTCGCGAAACCCAGGCAGGCATTGGACTAATTTCGTCGGAGCTGCAGGTTCGCTATCGTAAGTCCATCAAGGCGCTCGATGTCGTGATTTCCGGTTTCTTCGACTCCACCGGTCTTTACCGAAAAGCGTCACCGTATCAGGCGGCTGTATCCGAAGCATGGATGAAATCCTTCGGGCTGCAGACTCTGGCGGACAAGAAGTTCAATCACCTGTCCCATGGTGAGCAACGCATGGTGTTACTTGCCCGAGCCATGGTTAAACCGCCACGGCTGTTGGTTTTGGATGAGCCATGTCAGGGCTTGGATATCGGCAATCGACACCTGATTTTGCAGGCCATCGATCGCATCGCTGGCACGGGCCAGACGACGATTCTTTTCGTTAGCCACCATATTGAAGAAACTCCCGCCTGCATCACGCACTATCTCATACTGGTTCGCGAAGGCAACCAGCCGTCCCGAGCGATAGTCTCTGACGCTCCCGCTCAGCACCGCACGGCTTTCAATAACCATTCGACCGGATTCTACCATGGAATAACGACGAGGAAATAAATGGGCGGGAAACGGTTACGGCTTGTGAGGCACAGATCGGCCCTGAGAAATGATGCCGGCCCGATAGGGCAATTGGATTAAAAAAGCGTCAATTGAATCAGGTACCCGATTCCACTGAATAAACCGATGTAAAACGCCATTGAAAAGATGGCCCTAAACCAGCCCTTCACCACTTTATTCGTCAAGATCATCGCTCCGGAGGGGATATCATTCATGTATTATTTTATCCTTACGATGGCTGATTGTAAAATAAACTCCCCGTCTCGATTCCCCGGAACAGCTTCCATGCTAACGCGGAAGTCCCTATGCCTGCAATCCATTATCACGAACTTCGATAATCAGTTGTGTCACGAACTCTGCCGACAGGTTTTCATTACCAAGGCTCTTAATGATTTCAATTGATTTAGCGATAGTCCGCCTCTTCTGGTAAGAACGGTCCGTGCTCAGGGCATCAAAGCAATCCGCTACGCTGATGATGCGCGCCCCCAAAGGGATTTCATCGGCCTTTAGTCCATAAGGATAACCCGATCCATCCTGGCGTTCATGGTGATAACGCACACAGTCGATTACCGGCTCCGCCACTTGAATGGCTTTGAGGAAATGGCCCCCGATTTCCGGATGCCTCTGGATCTCAGCCCGCATGGCCGTGGAAAGTTTTTCTTGCGTGTTACTAAGAAGTTCAGGGCTAAAAGCGACCTTGCCGATATCGTGGAGCAGCCCTCCGATACGGATGGTTTCCACATCTTCGGCGGGTAGTCCTATGCGCTGCGCAATGCGCCGGGCATAAGCAGCCACCCGGCGGGCATGGCCCCGGGTGTAGGAATCCTGAAATCCCAGCACGACGCTGATCGCCGCCAAATCGCAGATGTTAGAATGATACAGAACTTCTCGGATTCTCTTTTGAACACCAGCGTAAACCCACATGGGATTCAGATGGTTCATAACGCCCTTAAAAAACCGTTCCGGCCGCAGAGGGCCGGAAAATATAGTGATTCGCTAAACATTGGAAGGTGGGGTTTATAAATAAATGGCAGATGGCTGTCAAGATAAAAATCAATCGGCGTTCAAGAGATTGATCGTCCGCATGAGGGTCAAGGGGTTGACACTGACGTTGTTGACCTTGGCCCCCCAGTGCAGATGAGGTCCGGTGGCGCGGCCTGTCGCCCCGGCCAGGCCGATCACCGCCCCTTTTTCGACTTGTTGGCCTACGGCAACCACCATCCGGCTCAAATGGGAATAGGACGTGAAGACGCCGGCACCGTGGTCGATAATCACTGCATTGCCGGAATAGAAAAGGTCCTTGGTCAAGCACACTTTTCCGGAACCGGCCGTATGCACGGGATCCCCGGTCTGGGCTCGAAAATCAACTCCCGAATGTTGGCTTTGAAGCTCCCCGTTGAAAAGACGTCGGGTACCAAACGGGCCGCTCATCTCTCCTGGAACAGGGGCTCGAAACCCGCCCTGCCATAGCCGCGAACGGCTGCCGGAGGTATAGATCGTTTTTAGCTCCGCCTGCTCGCGCCGGATGCGAACAAGGTCATCTGAGCTCGGGCGAACATGGCGTGGGTCGACTTTCAGCATTTCTTCGCCATAGGATCCCGAACGGATGGTGAAAGCGGCGAACGCGGATTGCTGTTGGGTGCCCGCACTCCAGGTTACCGTTATTTTGGCAGGCCCCGGACGGGTCGACAGCGCGATTCCAACCAGGCCGGCGTAGGCTCGTCTGGTCCCATTCGGGTGCAGAAACATCTGAATCGTTTGATCGCCGAAGGAAACGATCGGATCCCGGACGGAAGCAGGCATATCGCACCAGTCGATTTGAACGAGCAGCGTGTCCCCGGTTTCCACCACTGCGGCTGAAAGCGATATTCGGGGAGCGGGCGCTGCCTGGTTCAACTGGGAGGTGGCGGGTTGAGTCCAAAAGACTGTGGAAAGGATTCCGTAACTGAACAACACACACAGTCCTTTAAGCAAAACGCTACCCTGGTAACGGTCGTGTCGACCGACAGTGAAGACGAATGGGTTCATGATATTCAACAGCAATGGCTTTTTGCATCCCTTGCAAAGAGAAGAGGGAGCGCTGGTCAGCACCCCCTCCCCTCTTTCTTATCGGCGACGTTAGCCCTTAATGATCCGTGGCAGCATCATCTGGTGTTGCGGGCAGATGGAGCGCGGGTTTTGGTAGGCGGCGCCGGCGAAGGCCTTGAGATAGTCACGGATGGCTGTCATCTTGGCAACTTCGTCCACCATGCCGTGCTGGGCGCAGTAGATCGGGCGGGAGTTGTCGTAATAGGACTTGACCAGCCTGTTCATCTCTTCGATGACCGGATCGAGGGGCTTGCCGGATTCCTTCTCCTTCACCAGCCGCCGGGAGTAACTGGCAGCAGCAGCCGTCTCGCCATGCATGACGTAAATTTCGGTCGTGGCCGTGCCGAGCGTGAAGGCGTTGTGGCGGTTGGCCGTGGGGCCTCCCATGATGTAGTGGGCAGCGGCGGTTCCCTTGCGCAGCACCGTCAGGATCATGGGGATATCGGTCTGCTGGATGGAGTAGATCAGGGCCTGCCCCAACCCGAGCAGCTCGGCCTTCTCCGCGATGTCGCCCACATCGATGCCCGAGGTGTCTTGGACCCAGATAATGGGCACGCGGTCGCGGCCGCAGTGCACCACGAACTCGTTCATCTTGATGAGCCCTTGGCGGTAGAGCTTGCCGCCGATGCCCGGATAGGACGCGTATTCCGGGTAGTTTTCGCCCAGGAAGCCTTGACGGTTGCCGATCACCCCCATCAGAAAACCGTCGATCTTGACGAGACCGGTGTACACCTCCGGCCCGTATCCTGGACGATATTCCATGTGCTCACTGCCGTCGACCAACCGGGCCAGCACTTCGTCGAAGTCGTACATCTGCTTTTGGTTGAAGGGCACCAGGTAGTAGATGTCCTCGGCCGGAAAGCGCGGCGCCTTGGGCTCGGCGACGCGGAAGAACTTCGGACCGTAAGCCGGCATGTCCTTCATGTAGTCCTTGATCCCATCCAGCACCCCCTGTTCGGTATCGTAGACATGACGGAAAAACCCCGTGCTATCGTGGTGGATCTTGACCGAACCCGGCGGCTCCGCCTTGAACTGCTTGGCAGCGGCGATGAGCTGCTCCGCGCCCTCCAGATCGAAGAAACCCTTGGGTGACATGCCGCTCAAGATTCCGCCGCCGCCGACGGCGATGTTGGCGTCTTTATGGGCGAAGATAATGGTGGGGCTGATGCCCTGGTAACCGCCGCCGGCGGGGTTGGTGCCGTATATGCCGGCCAGGATCGGGATCCCGGCCTGTTCGAGCTCCGCATGCCGGAAGAAGGTGGTCCCCGAACCGCGGCGGTCGGCATAGAATTTCTCCTGTTCGGGCAGTTTGACGCCGCTGCAGTTCACCAGCCAGATAAGCGGGATGTTCAGGCGCTTGGAGAGGTTGGTAGCGCGGAAAACCTCCTCTGCCTGGCCGGGTAGCCAAGCACCAGCGATCACCTTGTTGTCGAAGCCGATCACCACCGCCCATTTGCCCGAGACTTTGGCCAAGCCGTGGCAGACGTTATTGGTCCCCTCCACGTTGTTATTGGGGTTGTAAAGGGTATTGAGCGGAGTCCAGGTACCGGGGTCCAGCAGGTAGTCCAACCGCTGCCAGATCGTCAGCTGCTTGCGTTTGTTGATTTCGGCGGTTGGAAGGCCGACGTTCTTGTACTTCTCAACCGCTTTTCCCACCTCGGCTTCTACATCCTTGATCAGTTTGACGTTGGCTTCTCTGCTTTTGATCATTCCGGGCTTGAGCGCACTGCCGAACTCTTTCATCTTCTCGAAATACGGTCGCATGTCTCTCATCCTCCCCGTCTGAAGTATTGCCCGGTCAGGCTTTTCAACCCGTCGCATGGCCGGGTTATTGTGCACGATAAAGTGACTTATTTCTTTATACAAACTGGTCGGTTGCGTCAAGGACGGATACGGTTCCAGCCGGCCTTTCTCCTTGACATTCCTTTAGCCTTTCAGTATCAAACACCAAAATATTTGAAGAAGGTCGCCTGTAGCGCGCTGGTCTGAGAAAACACAGGGAGGAGAGCGAAACGCATGAGCAAACAAATCTTAGCCCCGATGCCTGGGAAAGTCGTCGACATCCTCGTCAAGGTGGGCGAAGACATCCTGGAATATCAGGAAGTGCTGATTCTGGAAGCGATGAAAATGGAAAACGCCATTCCATCGCCCGAATCCGGGAAGGTAAGAGAAATAAAGGTCAAAAAAGACGATACGGTGGCCGCGCAGCAAGTGCTGATGGTTCTGGAATAGATGCCGCCTGTCGGTCGTAGATCCGATCGACGTCGTTCAATGCCGAAGGCCCATGTTGTTGCATGGGCCTTTCGTGTAACGTGCCCCCGGCCTCTTCAGATCGATTCGCCCGGTTTAACCTTGCGGACGATCTCCAGCGCCCCCGCCAGAGAGTCCCCTTTAAGCCGAGCTGCAATGGCCGCTTCCAACATCTGTGGGCGCATCACTAAGCCCAGCTGCGACAGGACCCCCAATGACGCCAGTGCCCAATCCGCGCCCTTGAATCCCTGGCCTTTAAAGTCTACTCGATGGACCCGGGCGCGGCAGGCGGGAATATCCACTCCGATGGCTTGAATGACCGTGCAGGTTTCGTCAAGGCCGGCGAACATCTTTTTGCGTCGCGCCACACCCTCCGGGCCGAGGGCGATGACCACCGACGGCCGGCTGATTCCAGTGTAATCGATCGCCTGCGGCGACAGGATCATTTCACTGATGGAAGGACCTCGCAGCACGGTGATGTCATAGTCGTTCTTCTGAGTGGCGTTGAGGCCGGCGTGCAGACCGGCAAGGCATAGCATTTCGCCGGCGGTTATGATGCGCTGGCCGGCACTGCCTAATATGATGACCTCTTGGCGCTCGGTGCTGACCGGGCCAAATCGGGCTGCAATCGCCGCAGGCGGAGGGACCGTTCTCTGGGTGGCCGCCAGCTCACGATAGTGCTCCCCAAACTCACGCCGTTGGTTTTCGGCGACCGCCCCCTCAAAGGGGGTGAGCCGCGACAGCATCTCCTCGATACCTTTGGTCGTCAACCGGTTGCGTTTAGAAAACCGCCCCGGGCAGATCCCCCAAATGTCTACTACCGAGAACCCCTTGAACTCAACGGCATTGCGGATCACCTCGGCAATGTCGCTGCGATAGGCCGAGCAGCGCACGACATAAGGAGCCCCCGCCGCCCTTGCCACGCTGCAGACATCCAGCGGCCGCTCCAAACGGTTAAGGAACCCCGATCCCACCTCGGCATCGGGAGGGGTGGTCGCCGAATACTGTCCGCCGGTCATTCCGAAGTTGAAATTGTTGAGGACCAGCAGCGTCATGTCCAGGTTTCGGCGGCAAGCAGCCAGGAGGTGCGCGCCGCCGATGCCCTGGCCTCCGTCGCCCATGGTAACCACTACCGTAAGCTCGGGCCGGACGAGCTTCAGCCCCGCCGCATAGGTGAGTGCCCGACCGTGCAAACCATGGAGGGCGTGGGTGTTGAAGAAGGTATCGAAAAGCCCGGAGCAACCGATATCGCTCACCATCGCGATGCGGTTGCCATCCAGGTTCATCGCCTGGAATGCCTTGTCCAGTGTTTGCGTGATGCGCTCATGGGAGCAACCCGGACAAAACACCGGCGGCCGCGCCACGTTCAGCAAACTAACCATGAAGAACCGCCTCTCTAATGGTCTCCGGAGCGATCAGCCGGCCGTCCATCTGCCCGCAGAATTGAACGGTTTTCCCCGGCAGAATACGCTCGACTTCGCGAACATACTGCCCCCGGTTCATCTCGACAACCAGGATGCGCCGGGCATTAAGGGCTGCCTGACGAATCGCCGTTTCCGGAACCGGCCACAAGGTCTTTAGTACGAGAAGCGACACAGGCGTGCCGTTGGCTCTCAGCTCACGCGCAGCGGCCAGAGCGGCTCGGGAGCTGACGCCGTAAGTGACGACCAGCGTGTCAGCCGCCCCCGCGGAGTCATGCTCGACGATCGCCAGCTGATCGGCCGCATTCGTGATTTTGGCCTGCATGCGAGCCAACTGGCGGGTGATCTCGGCCGGATCGGTCGTGATGTAACCGTCCGGACCATGAGTGGATGACGTCTGTCGCACGAGCGTACCGCCGCCGATCGGCAAAAAGGCCGGGGCCTGTTCGCCGGAGTTGGCCTGGAAGGGCAGGAACTCTCGCCCCGGCTCAGGCGCGGCGCGGTCGATAACAGTTTCCGCTTTCAGGCGATCCGGGTCGACGCTGACCCGGGTCATGGCAATCTCTTTGTTGGAGGCGATGAAAACCGGGCAGCGGTATTGTTCCGCCAGGTTGAAAGCCTGCACGGTCAGCTTAAAGCAATCTTCGACATCCGCTGGCGCCAAGACAATCACCGGCATGCCGCCGCTGTTGCCCCATTGCAGAAACTGGACGTCGCCGTCGGCGCCGCGGGTCGCTGAACCGGTCGACGGCCCTAGACGCTGGATGTCAACGATGACGATGGGAATTTCGCCGCCGATCGCAAAGGAAATTTGTTCGCTGTAGAGGCTGATGCCCGGACCGGAGGTCGCCGTCATGACCTTTATGCCAGCCATGGAAGCGCCCAGGCAGAATCCGATCGAGGCGATTTCATCCTCGCCCTGGATGCAGACCCCGCCAAGCGGCGGCAGCATGGCCAGCATGTGGTTCAAAATCGTCGTAGCCGGCGTGATGGGGTAGCCGGCGAAAAACCGACAGCCGGCGGCCACTGCCCCGCGCGCGATCGCCTCGTTGCCCTCCATTAGGGATAATGCCATAGCCAAACCTCGTTGCAGAGTTAAATTGATTCTCAGAAATGGGCCAGATACCATTTCGCTCGTTGGAGAGCAAGATGGAAATGGCCATCTTTCATTCCGTTAGCTAATTCCCATCCTTGGCCGGGGGCGATGGGGCTTGCTGCCAGGGGTAACGTACCCGTGAATGAAAGGCGGCCTCCAACGCGTCCACCATCGAGTGAATGATCGCGTCGATATCGCGCGTATCCAAAACACACTCGCTGAATTGGCTGTCGGCAATGCGCTTGACGACGATGAAACGAACCAGTTTTTCGAAGCTTTCCCGGCCCGGCGACTTCAACGAGCGGGATGCTGCTTCCACGGCGTCTGCAATCATCAGCAGCGCAGCCTCTACGCTTTGGGGTTTAGGCCCTGCATAACGAAAGTCTCCTGCGCGAACGCTGCCTTTGGGTTTAATTTTTAACGCTTTGTGGAAAAAATAATCGATCGCCTGGGTCCCGTGATGCTGCTGGATCAACTCGATAATATCCTTGGGCAAACGGGCTTCCCGGGCGATGCGCAAACCGTGCTTCACGTGTCCGGTGATGATCTCGATGCTTTCGTAGGGATCGAGGGTGTCATGGAGATTTACGCCATTCAGCTGGTTTTCGATATATCCCCCCGGTTGCTGCAGTTTGCCGATATCGTGGAAGTAGGCCCCGATTCTGAGCAATAGCGGGTTGGCGCCGATGGCATCCCCGGCCGCCTGCGCCAGATAGGCCACGTTCATCGAGTGCTGATAGGTTCCGGGAGCTTCTGTGAAAAGCCGTTTCAACAAGGGCTGATCGAGATCGGCATAGCGCCGGATGGTGATCGTCGAACCCACCGTCCTTCCGGCTTTGAGCAAAGGAAGCAGCAACAACGCCAAGGCGCCTGAAGAGGTTCCTCCCAGCAGCGCCCATGCGCTTTGCGTCGCCCAGGGGTGGCCCGCCATGGTTTTCAGGACGGCTGTATTCCATCCGTCTCCGGGTTGAGGCAAGCGAGCAATGGCGCTCCAATCCAACTGCAGGAGTATCAGGAAGAACGCATGAACCATACTGATGAGGATGCACGGCAGGATGGCACTGCGCAAGCGGAGATTCCGTGGTGCCAGCATAACGGCGGTTAATCCAACTACCAGCGAGCTGCCAAGAATATCCCATGACCGTCCCATAAACAGGGTCGCCAGCACGAAGCCCACCAACAGGGTCCCCACAGCGGTCACACGGCCCTGGTTCAGCGCGACCACCAACAACGGCAATAAGACCAGCGGCAGACTCTCAACTGGAAGCGCGGTAAAGAGGAGGAATGCCTTCAGGATCAGTCCGTGGAGGATTAGAAGCGATAATAGGAGCGGATGGGAGACGGATCGTCTATAGCCGCCTTTCGGTAAAACGAAAAGAAAGAACCCCAGGAAAACCACCATCCAGATGTTCACAAATAAAACCAATGGCGATTCCCGGAAAAGCGCTTCTGCGCGTTGGGCCTCCAAGGCATGGATGAGCCGCTGGTCGCGGCCGTCAATTTCTTTTAAGAAAGGGACCACTGCCTCTCCGGCTCGGAAAGAGACAGTAGCGGTGGCCGATCGAGATGTCGTCTGTGAAATTTCAGCTTCCGTCCACGGAACCGCGAATGGGCGGTCGGCCCTCAGGGTGAGCGCCGCCCTCTGACCCGTTATCGGTGGCCATGCCATCAAGTAAATGTCCTCAATGAAACAGGACATAAAATTGAGCAAAATCAACGCAAGGATGAGAGCGGTGCGTGTCATAAGCCGATGTAAGCAGCCTCGGTGCTAAAGTTATTATGCGCAATAGACGATGATATGATCTAAGTACATCATTCTATAAAGCCCCGGGCATATAGTCAAACCCATGGATGAACATCACAGACGAAGCCGACCTCCAGACTGTTGACGAGGTTCGCCAAAGAGGAGGGGGCATGCTGGGAAAAGCCTTGAACTGCTGGATGGGACGCGCCAAACCAAACTCGCCTCCTGCGGTGCGCAGCGTAGGAGGGGTGCTCCCCGGAGGGATCGCGCGCATGATCAGTTCCGCCGGAAGGATTAGTCTGCCGGTTCTGCAGCGCATGGCCCAGGCCGTTTCTCGGGATGAGTTCATGCGGTTCGTGCAGGCACCGGTGCTCGCCGGATCCTCTATCCATAAGGGAACCCTTGCGTCAGCCCAGTCGAACTCGGGCTCCCGGGAGATGAATCGCACCATCCTCTTTGAACCGGAAGAAGATGCCGAACAAACGGCCTCACCCTCTGAAAGCCTCCAGCACGCCGTCTATCCACTCGTGAGGGGCGAGCATGCCAATACCGTGCGCAATTTCTTCAGCATCGGCCGTATCGATGGCAATGACTGCATCATGCCGGACTATGCTATTTCAAAAAAGCACGCTCTAATTGAAGATCGACGGGGTACCTATCTGCTGAAGGATAACGGATCTACAAACGGTACCCTTCTGAACGGCGGGCGACTGCAAACCAAACCAGTCGCGATGAAGGACCGGGATGTCATCAGCTTCGCGCGCTATGAATTCACTTTCCTATTGCCGGGGTCTTTTTACGATATACTGACCAGGACCTGATCTCAGCATCCGGCTCACCCTGTTGGTTATTGGCTTGGCAGCCAAACTTCGGCCGCACATCCCTTTTCTCTTAAGGATGGTGTTTTATCTGACTCGGGTGCAGCTCGAATTTATCCGATGATACGGACCAGACGTGAGGCCGGGACAAGCTCTACCTGCTGACGCAGCTCAGGCAGCACTTCCTTGAGCGTGTTGTACGTGGTGGCATGGGGGTGGCCGATCCCCAGTGCTTCGCCCTTTTGCCGAGCGACTCGCACTAGCTCTCGAACCTGTTTACGGATAAATGCAGGGTCTTGAACATGATCCAGGAACACATCTCTCTGGGCAAAGGGCAGTTGCAGCAACCGCGCCGAAGGCTGGCAAATGCTGGCCTCGGTGGTGCGGCTATCGACGAAATAAAGACCACGTCGCTTTAGGACTGAAAACACCTGGTAGATTTGCTCGGAATGGGTGGTCATTTTGGAACCCATGTGATTGTTGACACCTTTGACATAGGGCACGGCCTGCAGATTTTCATCGAGCACTTTCAGCAGCTCATCCGGGTTCATGGTCGTCAGCAAGGCACCGGGGCCGGGGTTGATTTCGGGGTACTCCGATGGCTCCATCGGCAAGTGCAGCATGATTTCAGCACCTTGAGCATGGGCGATCCGGGCGATCGCCTGCTGATGCGGGCTGTGCGGCAGAATGGCCAAAGTGAACGCAGCGTTTAGGCCTATGAATTTTTCGGCAAGCGCGCGATCATATCCCATGTCGTCGATAATAATCGCCACTCGAGGCTGTTTTTTAGCAGGGGGGAGTTCGGGCGGCAGCGGCGGCAATGCGGCGCGCAGGGAATTCGGATCAGCGGCATCGGTAACCGGCCCCGCGGGCTGTGCCGGTGCAGGCTGCTGGGGTTTCGGGGCGGG
>AMWB02089519.1_pt1 | contig 42222 bp, 37 predicted proteins | sample 200311 | NCBI WGS metagenome assembly AMWB02 (sample SAMN02737377, study PRJNA173069) | bioreactor metagenome | biome: anode biofilm in microbial fuel cells | place: USA: California | collected 2010-12-16
GATGTGGCAATGTAAAATAAATCTGTTTGAATGTATAAGCAGTCCACATTGCAAGAAACCTCCAAGTGGTTCAAAATGTTTGTAATGAGACAAACGGCTGGATCGAGATGGGCTCGTCCAGAAAGAGACCACAAGGAGGTTTCCATGAGAACACTTTACTACATTGGGTTGGATGTTCACAAGAAACTGATTGCTTATTGCATCAAGACGTTAGATGGCCGTATCGTCGGACAGGGAATGATTGGTGCTGACAGGATGTCAGTTGGTGAATGGGTCAATGGATTACCTGGCCTCTGGGTGGGAGCGATGGAGGCAACCATTTTCACAGGGTGGATCTATGATTTCCTTTCTCCCCATGCGGTTGAGGTAAAAGTGGCGCATCCCCAGATGCTCAAGGCCATCACCACTGCCAAGAAGAAAAACGATCGAGCCGATGCCGCGATGCTCGCCGATCTCTTGAATCTGGGGTCAAGTCTGCTCTTAGCTCATTGTCGAGGCGAACGCAACGAACACGATGAGAAAATTAGGAGACCACGTTTTGTGGAGCAAAGGTTGGAAGTGGTACACTTTTTATTGCCATTTTTGGGATACTTTTACGTTGCCAGTGACAAGCCAAAAAGCTGAAGAGCCGAAAGAGAACGCTGGATTAAGGATGACTGGAGATTTTTAAAAATGAAATTCTCCCGGGCACGCCAGTTATCGCCAAAAACGGCTTTTTCTGCAGACTCGTTCGCCAAAAGGAATGAATCCTGCTGAGTTATTGACAATCAATAAAACGAAAATGGCGAACCAATTTCAATTGACAGCCAGTGTTTCAGCCTGTCATTGAGGCGATGCACTGTCCCACCCGGCCTGTAGCCATCCTCCGCGCATGCCTCATGGAAAAGATCTGCCGGTACCGGTATCTTGGCAATTTCTACGGCCTCTTTCATGTTTCTTCGGATAAGAGTTGCCTGTGGTGGCGTTTCCCAGTCAAAGAGAACAAAATATATTGACTGATCATTACCGCTGACAAAATCATTGCCGCGTGACCAGCCTGCTCCCCATTCGAGATACATATCCACAGCTTTTTCAGGAGTCATATTCCAGTCCACCGCATTTAGAATTTCTCGATGTTTTTTCAACTCATTTGTTGTCATCATGGTCCACTCCCCTTGGTAAAAAGTATAACCTTCCTGAATCAGTGACGACACAGTTTGCAAAAATGCATATGGTTGCTGTGTCTCATTTTTTCAATCTACCTCAGTTAACCAGAGTATCCCTTGACTTAAGTCAATTGTTTTACCTTTGCTATTCAGTATGAGGGAAAATACATAGAGAATTGAGGCAATACTGATGGGTGTAAAGGGGGGGGCAGAGTGAAATTAAATTCCCGAAAGAGGATCCGCTCCGCCGGTCTCCCTGCCAACCAGAAGATCATCCCCGTCACTGCCCGGGGTGGCATTGAAACCCTTGGTTCTGTCGCCGCCGGACTGGACGATGCCGATCAAAAACTGGAAATCAGCCCTGAATCAGTTCCGCATCATGTTTGCAGAGAGGCTGCCGGAATTTTGATCACAAAAACCATTTACACAAAATTCTTTACAGGACCATTTCGCGGTAATTTTTTGTCGCGTATACTTCGTGAAAACATTGAAGAATCAAATGAAAGAGGCGCAAGGCGTTACTGAATAAGCCGTCTTCTCAGTAAAGAGACAGCCAACCGGCAGGTCAGCAGGGTCAGCAGGGCCGAGCCGATTATTTTCATCATCCACGGCTGATCAAACTGGCCGTAGCAGAGCATGCGGGACAAGGTGACAATCGGGGTGAGCGGTAACAATTCAAAAATTGTCCTGGCCGTATCCGGGATGGAAGCCAGGGGAAAGAAAATACCGGAGAAGAGAAAAAGGGGGGTCAACACCAGCGAGATGAAATAGTTGAAGAATTCGTAATTGTCGGCAAGGGTTGTCATGATGAGGCCGAATGCCGCAAAAAATATCCCGCAGAGAAAAAGCAGCGGCAGGAGGAGCATGGTCCAGGGGGAAGGCCAGACGCCGAAAAGAGGGAGGGCTGCCAGCATGATGATGCCGGACAAAAGCCCTTTGCCGGCACCCCAGAAAATTTCTCCCATGGCAATATCCGTTATGTCGAGAGGGGTCATGAGGATGGCCTCGTAAGTTTTCTGGATGGACAGCCTGGTATACGAACCGTAGGTCGTTTCAAAGGCGGCGCTGTACATCACCGATGAGACGGCCAGGCCCGGCGCGAGAAACTGCAGGTAGGTCAGACCGTCAATGGGGCCGACATCCCTGCCCAGCCCGTACCCCATGGCCAGGAGAAAGAGCAGCGGTTGGCCCAGATTGCCGATCAGGGTGGCCATGATGTGCTTGCGCCAAACCAGGCTGTTGCGCAGCACGATTGTCTGGAAACGGAAGAGTTTCATGATTCCCTCAATGAGCGGCCTGTCAACTGGATAAAGAGATCCTCCAGGTTGGCCGGTCTGCGCAGCCAGCCGCGGGAGTTCTTCAGCAGGGATTCAAGCTGGGTGCAATCCTCCTGGGTGTAGGCGTAAAGTTTGTCGCTTACCCGTTCGGTGGAGGCGTTGCACTTTTTGAAGGATGCCTCCAGGGCGTCAAGTTCCGTTGTCGTTCCCTCCACCTCAAAAACATCAATGCCGACCAATTCGGTGATCAGTTGCCGGGGATCGCCCTGGGCGACGATGGTGCCGTGATCAAGAATGAGCACCCGGTTGCTGAGCCGCTCCACCTCGTCGAGATAGTGGCTGGTCAGCAGCATGGTGGTTCCCTTTTCCTGCAGGATCTCAAGCCGTTGCCAGATCAGATGCCGGGCCTGGGGGTCAAGGCCCACGGTGGGTTCATCGAGAATGAGCAGTTGCGGGTCGTGAATAAGGGCCCGGGCAAGCAGCAGTCTCCGGCGTTGTCCGCCTGACAGATGTTCGATGATTTCATTTTTTCTGGTGGCAAGGGCAAAAAAATGGAGCAGTTCCTCGGTTTTTTGCAGGGCGATTTTGCGGGGGATATTGAAATAGGCGGCATAGATCAGCAGATTTTCCGCCACCGTCAGGTCGGGGTCCAGACTGTCGGCCTGGGGCACAACACCGATAAACCGTTTGGCTTCGCTTTGCTGCCGCGGCATCTCCCGATCGAGAATACGGATGGTGCCGCTGCTTTTTTCCACCAGCCCGAGCAGCATCTTGATGGAAGTCGTCTTGCCTGCTCCGTTCGGGCCGAGAAATCCCAGGCATTCACCCCGCTTGAGGTCAAAGCTGATGCCGTCCACGGCGCGGCGGTCACCGAATGATTTGCAGAGCTGCTTGACGCTGACAATGATGTCCGGCTCGGAGTCGATATTCATGATCCCTGATTATACAACACGGTGACGGACTTTCACCCTTTTTGATCGGTGATGGATTCGTAAAAAAAAATTCACCTTTTTTTGTCCGTTCAGAAAAGCACAAAAATAAGCAGGGCACAGACGACCAGGGCTGAATAAAGCAGGTACAAGCCGATTATGCCGTGTTGAATAAGCCTGCGCGTTTTGGTTGCGGCCACGGCGATGACGGTGAGGCTCGGGATAAGGGTTCTGTCCAGAACCGGGTCCGGAGTGTGGGAACGGAAGGAGGCGGCAGGGGAAAAGAGATTTTGCGGTTTTTTTATCTGGAAAACGGTTCCCATCGTCCAGTTGAAGAGCTTCATGATGGTCTCGGCAAAGGACGACGTGGAATACTGGGCCCGGGGCAGGGGCAGGGCGTAACCGCAACCCCAGGTGCATCGGCGCGGAATTTCGCCCTTGGGCCGCAGATGGCCGGCCAAGAGAAAAAAGACCGGAAGGGCGATGAGGGCCAGGGCGGCAAGGCTGATGTATCCGGCCGGGGCCAGGGCGGCAAGGGGTACTGCCCCTTCCGCTTGTGTGCCGAGCCAGGCGGCGATGCCGCGATCCAGCAGGGGCAGCATGGTGGTTGGCAGCAATCCGATCCACAGGCAGGCGCCAAGCAGCAGAGCCATGGCGGACAGCATGGAGCCGGACGCTTCATGGACATGGGACAAATCCTGCCGCGGCATGCCGAGAAAGGCGAGGCCGAAAACCTTGGCAAAACAAAGCAGGGCCAGGCCGCCGACCAGTGCCAGTCCCACCACCGCGAGAATCAGGCTGCCGCTGATGAGATTCGATGGATCAAGTCCGGCCTTCAGGAGCCCGAGATAAACCAGCCATTCGCTGACAAAGCCGTTTAAGGGCGGCAAGCCGCAGATGGCAACCGCGCCGCCGAGGAAAAAGAGGGCGGTATAGGGCATGGATTGCAGCAGACCGCCGAAATCGGACAGGCGGCGGCTGCCGGTGGCGTGAATCATGGACCCGGCGCTGAGAAACAGCAGGCCCTTGAACAGGCCGTGGTTGATGACATGGAGCAGGGCGCCGGCCAGACCAAGAACGGCGACCTCGTGCATGCCGTGGCTGCGGCCGAGCAGGGCGGCTCCCGCGCCGATGAGAATGATGCCGATATTTTCAACGCTGTGATAGGCCAGCAGGCGTTTCAAGTCGTGCTGGGCGATGGCGAACAGCACCCCGAGTATGCCCGATACCACCCCGAGAACGAGCACCAGCCAGCCCCACCAGGCCGGGATGGTCGAGAAAAAGCCGGTCAGGCGCAGCAGGCCGTAGATGCCGGTTTTGATCAGCACCCCGGACATCAGGGCGGAAACGTGGCTTGGGGCGGCGGCATGGGCGCGGGGCAGCCAGATATGCAGGGGGACCATGCCTGCCTTGAAGCCGAAACCGAAAAGGCCGAGCAGAAAGATGGCGGTTGCCGTCGGCGTGTCCGCCGGGATGCTTCCCGCCGGCGGGAAAGAAACGACGCACGCCTCGTCGCCGAGCAGGCCGAACATGGCAAACAGGGCCAGCGTGCCGGTATGGGTGGCGGCAAGATAGATGTACCCCGCCTGCTGCGCCTCGTTGTCGCCCTCGGTCACCACCAGGAAATAACCGCCCAGTGCCATGATCTCCCAGCCGATGAGAAAAACAACGCCGTTATCGGCGGTGAGCAGCAGGGCGATGCCCGCGGTGATCAGGGGGTAGAAAAAACGGATCCAGGCTGAGGTGCCGGGCTGTTTTGCCGTCGGCCGGTAGCCGGTGCCGTAGAGCAGGCCCGCGCAGGCAATGAAGAAGGCGGGCAGAAGAAAAACGGCGGCGAGCGGATCAAGGCGCAGGGCGATATATCCGCTGAAGCTCGACCAGGGAAGGCGGAGAAGGGCCTCCTCCGGATGGATGAGGCAAAAAATGACGGCCGCAAGCCCGCAGAGGCAGCCGCCGAGGCCGGCAAAAAGCGAAAGCCGATCCGCCAAAAGCGATCCCCGGCGGCAAAAGGGCGCGATGAAGGCCGACAGAAGCAGCAGGATGACGGCAGGGATGAAAAAGCGCATATCGATGGTCTCCCCATTTTCGCTAAAGCTTTACTTCCCATCCTTTCTTTTGTCAAGCAGTCGCAGGAGGCCATCCAGAATGGTGAATGGATGGGGTGGACAGCCTGGAATATAGAGGTCCACCGGCAGCAGGGAATCGATGCCGTCATGAATTTCGGGGCTGCCGGCAAAGGGGCCGCCGTTGATGGCGCAGGCCCCGGTGGCAATGACCAGTTTCGGTTCCGGTATAGCCGCATAGGTGGCGAGCAGCGCCAGCCGCATATTTTCGCTGACCGGGCCGCTGATCATGATGCCGTCCGCATGGCGGGGGGAGGCGACAAACTGGATGCCGAAGCGTCCCAGGTCAAAAAACAGGGTGCCGAGAACATTGGTGTCGGCCTCGCAGGCGTTGCAGCCGCCGGCCGATACCTGGCGGAGTTTGAGGGAGCGACCGAAAAGGCCGAGGATTTTTGCCTCAAGGCGTTCGGCCAGGGCAAGTTCGTGGCCGCTGAAAACGAGATCGGCCCGGCTGCGGGTCGACAGCCGGTAATCACTGGTAAAGGTAATGGCGCCATGGGGGCAGACCGGGCAGTCGGCGCAGAAGAGGCAGCGGCCGAGGTCGATGACTGTTTTCCCGGCCTCGCGGCTGACCGCGCCAAAGGGGCACCGCTGTTCACAGCCTTCCGTGCATGGGGCGCAAAGATCCTGACGCAACACGGGCAGACCGCGAAAACGTTCGGGCAGGACCGGCTCGCTCTTTGGAAAGCCACCGGTTCTGTACCCCTGGCGGAAGCGCTCTCGAATGATTTTCAACATGTCAATACCTCAATTCACCTTGCGGATCACAGGTCAAAGCCGCAGTAGGAAAGGTTGAAACTCTTATTGCACAAGGGGAAATCCGAAATCTGTCCATCCCTGAGGGCCATGGCAAGGCCATTCCAGTTGAAGAAAGAGGGATCGATCACCTTGTAGCGGCTGAAGCGCCCGTCGATGCCGGTGATGGCCGCATGGGTCAGGGTGCCGCGCCAGCCTTCCACCATGCAGATTGCCATGGTTTCCGGGGCCAGATCGGCTGTTTCCCGGCGGCATGCGCCATCCGGCAGGGCGTTGAGGCGTCGGCGGAGACAGTCCGTGGAATGGATTACCTCGTTGCGTCGCACCATGGCGCGGGCAAAAACGTCGCCGTGGGAGGACGTCATGGCCGGTACATTGTCCGTGCCATGGATTTCAGGGTCGAAATGGCGGCGGACATCGCAGTCGATGCCGCAGGCCCGGCCTGCCACGCCGACCAGGCCGAGGCCGACGGCATCCCTGGGGTTCACGGTGCCGGTTCCTTCCAGGCGGGCCAGCACCGAGGAGGTATCGAAAAAGAGATCAAGGGCACCGGTGGTGTGCTTGGCAACCGGGTCGAGGGCGGTGAGGATTTTGTCCCGGATTTCCGGCCCCGCATCAAAAAGCACGCCGCCGGGCCGGACGAGGCCGCGGCCGAAACGGCTGCCGCAGAGGGTCGCAGTCATGTTCAGATAATCGCCCCGCAGGCGGCCGCAGAAGGAAGAGGTCGGCAGATAGCCCACGTCGCCGGCCATGGCGCCGATGTCGCCGACATGATTGGCCAGCCGTTCCAGCTCCAGGGCCACGGCGCGCAGGAACTGGGCCCGGGCTGAGACCCGGCAGCCGGACAGGGATTCGATGATCCGGCTGTAGGCGGTCATGTGGCCGATGGTGGTGTCGCCGGCCATGGTCTCGATCTGCATCGGCGTTTGCGGCCAGGGACCGCCAAGCAGCAAACGTTCCATGCCCCGGTGCTGGTAGCCCAGGGAGATTTCCAGGTGAAGCACCTTTTCGCCGTAGCACTGGAAGCGGAAATGACCGGGCTCGATGATGCCGGCATGCACCGGACCGACGCCGACCTCGTGAATTTCATCGCCCTCCACCTGGAAAAAGTCCATGTCGCCCACGAGGGGATGCTGTCCGGTCGGACGCTGCCAGGGGTCCGCTGCGCCGTTCCAGGTGGCGTGAAAACGCACCGGCTTGAACCAGGGATGGCCGGGGAAAGCGACCCCGTACTGTTCGGCGATTTCCCGTTCAAAAAGATGGAGCTGGGGCAGTTCCGGGGTGAGGGAGGGAAAACTCGTTGCCGCTTCGTGGCCGAAGACGGTAAGGGTGCCGCTGTCCGGCGAGGCCGTCACCGCGTAAAGTGTGACCTCGCCCGTGCCGTTATTTCCCGGTACGGCAAAAAGGGCGGCCAGCCGTTCTTTGCCGGTGAGAGCGGTTTTCATGAGCAGGCTGAATTCCTCATGCTGCAGCAACGGGATGGAGGCCAGGGGCAGGGTGCCGCCATTGACGATGCGGGGGGGCGTGCTCATCGGTTCACCTCCATCAGCAATGCCGCGTCGCGCAGCAGTACGCGCAGCGGTTCCGGAAGATAGATGCCGAGGACCAGCACCGCGGCCATCAGGGCCAGGGGGCTGGCCACGGTCATGAAATTTTCGTCGATGTTGTCCGCGGTCTTGTTGATATCCATGGGGGTTCCCAGGGAAACGGTCACCACCGTTGCGCTCATGCCGATAAAAATGACGGCCAGCAGAAAGATGCCGGCGAGGCCGAGCCATTGGTGGCCGCCGGAGAAAATGCCGCGCAGAATGGTGAATTCACTGATAAAGGGGCCAAAGGGCGGTGATCCGGCAATGGCGAGGAAACCGGCGAGAAACAGGCTGGCGGACCAGGGCAGCACGCTGATTGCCCCTTGGGTTTCGCACATTCTTTTGCTGCCGAAGTAGCGGTGGATGTTGCCGGCGCTCATGAACAGGGAGCCCTTGGTCAAGGCGTTGTTGATGACGTGCAGCATGGCGCCGTATGTGGCCGGGCCGCCGATGGCGATACCGACGGCGAGTATCCCCATGTGTTCGACGCTGGAGTAAGCCAGCATCCGCTTGATGTCCCGCTGTCGGATAACGAAAATAGCGGCAAAAACCAGGGAAACGACGCCAAGGGCCAGCAGGCACTGGTTGGCCAGAATTTGTTCACCGGCCGCGCCCATGATCTGCATGACCCGCAGCACCGCGAGAAAGGCGACGGAAGTCAGTCCGCCGGCCAGCAGGCCGCCCACCAGGCCCGGTGCCTCGCCGTAGGCGTCCGGCTTCCAGGAGTGAAGGGGCGCAAGCCCCATTTTGGTGCCGAAACCAACCAGCAGAAAGACAAAAGCGGCCCGCAGCCAGGGTTTGGAGAATTGCGGGGCCAGAACGAGCATGTGGTCGATTTGCAGACTTTCCTTGCCGCTGCCGGCCAGTCCGGCGTAAGCGACGAAAAAGATGCCGAGCATGGCAAGGGCGATGCCCACGGAGCAAAGCAGCAGATACTTCCAGGTTGCCTCGATGGAAAAGCGATTGCGATTAAAATAGATGAGCGGGGCGCTGAGGATGGTGGTGGCTTCCACCGCAACCCACAGCAGGCCGAGGTGCCGGGCGGCCGTGGCCAGGGTCATGGCGCTGAGCATGGCGAGCAGGCAGACGATGAAGGTGCGGTTCTCCCAGTCCGGGTGGGTGCGGAAGTAGCCGATGCCGTAAAAGGCGCAGGCGCAATAAAGCAGGCTGACCGACAGCAGTATCAGGCGGCCCATGGCATCGAGGCCGAGCATGGTGCCGGGAATGAGAACCGGCTGGGGAGTGGCGACGATCTGCAGCACAAGCAGCAGATGCGCCAGCCCGGTCGCGGCAACGATCCACGGCCGCAAACGGGCGGATGGCAGGGCGGCGGCCGCCAGTGCGGCGGCAAGGGGCAGAAAGAGAAGGATGGAAAGGGTCATAGGGCTATTCTTTCAGGAGACAGAGATTTTCGGTGTTCGTGGAGGAAAACTCACGGTTTATATGGTTCATGACAATGCCCATGACGAAAATGGCAACCAGGATGTCAAGCAGGATTCCCGCCTCAACCATGAAGGGCATGGCCTCGGCCAGCAGGATGCCGAAGATGAAGATGCCGTTTTCAAAGATCAGGTAGCCTGCCACTTGGGTGATGGCCTTGCGCCGGGTGATCAGCATGAGAAAACCGGCCGCCATGGTGGAAAGCGATGCGGGGATGAACAGTGAATGCAGGTGCTGGGGCAGCAGGGGCAACCGGTCGGCGAAGATGAAGGCGCCGGCCGTGGTCAGCGCGCCGATCATCAGGGTGGCGACGTAGCCGATGCGCGGTTCGATTTCCCGCCTGATGTGCACCTGACGGATGGCCCGCATCAGCAGCCAGGGAATGACGAAGCCTTTGATGACCAGGGCGGTGCCGGCAAGAAACATGGTATGGAAAGTCAGACCGTGAATGACGGGCGGCAGCAGGGACAGCAGGCCGCCCTGAAAGCCGGTGACCCGGATGCAGGCGGCCAGACGGCTGGTACCCAGGATGAAAAAATTAAGCAGGATAACGCAAAGCAGGATGATGCTGTTGAAATCGTTCATGCCGTCACCTCAGAAGCAGAATCAGGGCAAAAAAGGAAAGCAGGGTGGTGCCGACGAGCAACTGGGGTACCCTGGTCAGCCGCAGTCGGGCCATGGCCGATTCCACCAGGCCAACCGCCACGGCAAGGACAATCAGGCCCGCGGCGAAGCTGACCATGTCAAGGAGATTGTTGCCGGTGGCCGGAAGGAGCAGGTTCATGATGAGAGCCGCGAACAGCAGCAGCTTCATGGAGGCGCCGTAGAGAATGAGCCCGAAATCCGGTCCGCTGTGGTCCAGCACCATCACCTCGTGAATCATGGTCAGTTCGAGATGGGTGTTGGGGTCATCAAAGGGGATCCGACAATTTTCAGCCAGCAGCACGACAAAGAGGCAGAGTGCGATAAACGGCAGCGTAATGGCGGCTTCGGATTGGAGCAGCTGTCCCGTGGTCCCGACATTGAACATGGCATTTAAGGAAAAATCCCCGGCGATCCGGGCCAGAACAATGAAGGCGACAAAGATGGTCGGTTCCACCAGGACGGCAAAGGTAACCTCGCGGGCCGCTCCCATGCCCTCGAAGCTCGAACCGGTATCCAGGGCGGACAGAACGATGAAAAAGCGGGAAAGCGCCAGCAGATAGACAAAGAGGATCAAATCGCCGCTGAAGGAAACCGGCGCCGCCATGGGGCCGAATGGGACCAGCATGGCGGCGAGCAGGGGAACGACGACGCCCGCCGGCGGTCCGGCACGAAAGACCCAGGTTGTGGTGGAGCTCAAGACCATCCCCTTGCGGAAGAGTTTGCCGATGTCCCAGTAAAGCTGCAGCACGGGTTGGCCGCGCCGTCCGGCGATGATCGCCTTGACCCTGGCAATGATGCCGGGCAGCAGGGGGGAAAGAAGCAGCAGCAGAACAAGATGAAAGAAAAACGAAGTGACCATGGGCCTCCGATGTCATCCCTGGGTGGAATAGATAATCCATCCCAGCAGCAGAATGGTGGTGAGAAAAAAATACGATATGTAGATCCCCAGTTGACCGGCCTGCAGACGGCGACAGGTGTGGGCATAACCGGCCATTTTCAGGAAAAGGGGGGTCAGGAATCGGCGCAGCACCGGATCGAAACTTTGCTGGGCATGCCGCATGACGGCAGGGAACGGATGAAGCGGTGTTGCTTTGTCAACGACGGGCCGCAGGCAGGAACAGTAGGCCTCATCCTGGATGAACTGTCCAAAGCCGCCGGCTGTGTATGCCATCCGGCTGTTCGGCAGCGGATAGCCGCAGCCCCAGGTGGCGACCGTCTTGCGGCGGTGGCGGAGGCGCAGGGCGAGCACGGCCCAGAACAGGGTGAAAAAAACGATACAGGTCAGGCTCCAGGCCGTGCCGAAGGGCAGCGTGCCGATCATCGTGCCGAAGAGCGAAACGTTCTCCGGCGCGAGCACGGCCAGGGGCCCTTCCAGCAGCCGGAGAAACCGGTCGGGGAAGATGCCGATGGCAAGACAGAGGCCTGCGGGCGGACTCATGGCAACGATCATCGACCAGGGGGCTTCGTGGGGAGGGATGGCGGTGCTTTTGCGCGGCTCGCCGCTGAAGATGATACCGATAATCCGGGTTACGGTCAGCAGTACCATGCCGCCGGTCATGGCAAGCAGGATGACCAGCAGCATGAAAAAGAAAGCCATTGCCCCGGATGCCGACTGGCCGGTGGACAGCAGGCTGAGATAAATGAGGAGTTCGCCGATGAGTCCGTTGCAGGGCGGCAAAGCGGAGATGGCCGCTCCGCCCAGCACCATGAGGCCGCCGGTCAGCGGCATGCGGCGCATGAGGCCGCCCATGGCGGACATCTCCCTGGTGCCGGTGGCATGGATGATTGATCCGGCGCCGAGAAAGAGCAGCCCCTTGAAAAGGGAATGATTCCAGATATGGAGCAGGGCTCCGGCCAGGGCGAGGCCTGCGGCCGTCTGGTAACCCGCATTGCGGCAGAAAAGCCAGGCGCCTAAGGCGAGAAAGATGATGCCGATATTTTCAACCGTCGAGTAGGCCAGCGAGCGTTTCAGGTCGGACTGCATGGATGCCAGGGCGATGCCGTAGAGGGCGCCGGTGATGCCGAGCAGGGCCAACAGCAGGCCGCACCAGGGAGGAAGCGGCGGCAGCAGGGTGATAAGACGAAGCAAGGCATAGACCGCGGTCTTGATCATCATCCCGCTCATCAGGGCGGAGACATGGCTTGGCGCGGCGGAATGGGCGCCGGGCAACCAGCTGTGCAGGGGAAAAAGCCCGGCTTTTGTGCCGAAGCCCACCAGGCCGAGGAAGAAAAAGAGAATGGCCGTGCCGGTCGGCAGGGTGGGCAGCGCGGTGAAATCCAAACTGCCGGTCAGGTGAAATTCCTTCAGGAAGAGCAGAAAAAGAAAGGCGGTGCCCAGCCGGGTGGCGACAAAATAGATCCAGCCGGCCTTGCGGACTTCATCGTCTTGCAGATCATGCACCACCAGCAGGAAAGAAGAAAGCGACATCATTTCCCAGGCAACGAGAAAGACCAGGCTGTTGGCGGCGCTCACCACCAGGGCCATGGCGGCGCCCAGCATGGTAAAGGAAAACCAGTGACGCGCCGCCTGCAAGCCCCGCGTCGGCAGGTCAAGATAGCGGATGGCGTAGACGGCGCAGCTGCCGAGCAGCAGGAAAAGCGGCACCAGGAAGAAGGCGGCGAGGCTGTCCAGTCGCAGTGCAAAGCCGACTCCGGCCGCGTCCCAGGCAAAGCTGTACAGCGTCACCTTGCCGGTGCAGAGCATGCCGAGCGACCCGCTCAAGCCGAGGAGCGCACCACTGATGGCGCAGGCTGCGCCGATCAGGTGGGCAAGCCGGTTACGGCGCCAGGCCAGCAGGGAAAGCGGGCCGCCGCCGACAAGTATTGCCAGGGAAAGCTTAAAGAGTGTGGGGAAAAGAGTGTCAATCATAAATGTCGCGCCGACATGAAATCACGAGGATGCGGAAGGATTTGGAGACGGTTTTGTTTTTTTTCCCTTGCCGGAGGCCTGTTTCCTCAGCGGTTGGGGCAGAAGTCTTTCCTCTGATTCCTGGATCAGTTGCAGGATTTCTTTGCGGGGAGGCTGTTTTTTCAGTTCAGCCAGGAAAGCGGGTTCCATCAGCAGGCGGCGCAACCTGGTGTCCAGGATGGCCTCCTCAACCTCATTGGCCGGCAGGGTGAGGATGATAATCTCCACCTTCTGCCGGTCCAGGGCCTTGAAGTCGGTTGGTTGCTCCAGAAAGGCCAGCAGCATGATGGAGTTGGCCACAAGGGCGGAATATCCTCGACTCGGCCGCATGCAGGCAACGCCCTTCAGGGAGGAAGAAACAAGAGACTCCTGGGCAAGGATGGACATCTTGATGGTGGAGGAATCGAATCCGCCGGTATGGGGGATGGTGGCCAGCAACTCGTCCAGCGCCTCATCCCGATTATCCCCATGGATGCGGTAGAGAACGGAGCCGTTGGTCAAGGCGCCGCGCACGGTGATGTTGTAGTTGACTTCCTCGGTCCCGAAAGTCATGCCGGTTTGTCCGGCAAGCCAGGCGTCAACCGCCTCGATGCGAAAGCGCCACTGCCCGCCCATTTTCAAGGCAAAAGGAATCTGATTGTCGGTGAGCATGCGGTAAATGGTTTTGTCGGAAACACCCATTTTTCTCGCGAACTCTTTGATGTTGATGAATGATTTGTCCATATATGTCCAAGTTTGACCTATTCTGTCTTGAGAGGGCTTTGATAATTGAAAAGCGAAACGCTGTCAACAGAAAAGAGCTGCACGGAAAATCAAATTCCTTTCCTTTTGACATTCAACGGGATCTCGCCATATACTTTTTCCAAGCATTTCATTTTATTATCCATCATGAGGAGAGATGCATGCTTGACCGAAAAAATGCTTTTTCCGGTCCCCCCGGCGCATTGTTCAGCAAAGGGGCGGCGCGCTTTGTTTTTTTCATTCTACTCTGGCAGGTACTGGCCGGTGATGAGGTGCAAAGCTGGATCATCGGTCTGCCGGTCACGTTGCTGGCGACTTTTTTCAGTTTGCTGTTTGCCTCTTCCCATGTCTGCGCAATCAGTCCCTTCGGACTTCTCCGTTTTGTCCCCTTTTTTCTGAAGCTCTCCTTGCTGGGCGGCTGCGATGTCATGCGCCGGGCCTTTGACCCGCGCATGCCGATGAATCCCGGTCTGCTGACCTATACCATCAGTTTGCCTCCGGGTCCGCCGCGGGTGCTGCTGGTCAACTGCATCAGTCTGCTGCCCGGCACCATCAGCGCGGATTTTCAGGGGAAGTGCATCACCATTCATTCAATCGACAAGAATATTCCCGTATGGGCCTCGATTCAGCTGCTTGAGCGGAGGATATCCCGAATTTTTAAATTCCATGCGCTCGGTGGCGGGGAAGGCTGATGTCCATTCATCTCATGGCGGCCCTGGTGCTGCTTTTTTCCATTGTTCTTGGTCTCATCCGTATTCTGCGCGGACCAACCGCCGCCGATTCCATGATGGCGGCCCAGCTGTTCGGCACCTGCGGGGTGGCGATTCTCCTTCTGCTGGGAAAAGGACTGGGCAGCGAGGCGCCCCGGGACATTGCCCTGGTCTTTTCACTGCTTGCGGCCCTTACCGGCGTGGCGTTTGTGCTGCGGGCGTGGAGGAAGGGGCCGTGACAAGGGCGCGACCGGACATTTCGACAAGGAGTGGCGCGTGATTCTTTCCACTATCGGCATGCTGTGCATCTGCATCGGTATTCCTTTCTTTGTTTCCGGCACCGTGGCTTTGCTGCGTTTCCCTGATATCTACACCAGGTTGCATGGACTGACCAAGGCGGACAATGTCGGTCTTGGTTTCGTCGTTGCCGGTCTGGCGCTGCAGTCGGAGAACTGGCGTATCGCCGTACAACTCTTTTTTATCTGGCTGTTGGTGCTTATTGCCGGTTCCGCTTCCTGCCATCTGATCGCCCGGGCCGCCCTGCGGAAAAAAATAGAACCCTGGTCACGGTCATGAGCCTTTTTACCCTGCTCTTTGACATCATGCTTGTCGTCACCCTGCCCCTGCTCGGCTGGCGATTGCTGGCCAGCCGCGATCTTTTCCGGGCGGTGGTGCTTTACATCTCCTTTGGCCTGCTCATGTCCCTGACCTGGGTCCGGTTGCAGGCACCGGATGTGGCCCTTGCGGAAGCGGCAATCGGAGCGGGGCTTACCGGCGCGCTTTTTCTTTCCGCCCTGCGCCGCATCGAGCGTTCCGCCAAAGGAGAAAGACGACTTGATCATGATGAGGAGAGAGGTTTTGCCCGAAGGAAGGATAAATCGTCCACGCGCCTGACCCGCGAAAAGGCCTATGGCGCGACCCTGGCGCTGCTTGGATGTTTTACGGGGCTTCTGGCCTGGGCGCTTGCCGTCACACCGGTTGCCCGGACACATCTTGGCCCGGCAATCGATCTGCTGATGGACCAGAGCGGGGTGGAAAGCCGGGTGACCGCGGTACTGCTGAATTTTCGCGGCTACGACACCCTGCTTGAGGTGATGGTTCTTTTTCTTGCCGTCCTTGGGGTCTGGTCGTTGGCCGGCAGTGCCCCGGTCATGCGTGATGGGGGTGACGGACAGGTTTTGCAGACGCTTGTCCGTTTGCTGGTGCCGTTGATGATCATTGTTGCCGGATATCTGATATGGGGCGGCAGCCACAAGGCGGGAGGGGCCTTTCAGGGAGGAGCGGTGCTGGCCGCTGCCGGGGTTCTCATGCTCCTTGCCGACCCGGCGCCGGTTCGCGCGGTGCCAGGCTCCCTGCTGCGTTGCGGTCTGGCGCTCGGTCCCGGACTTTTTCTGCTGGCGGCCGTTGCCTGCATGCTGGGCGACGCGAATCTGCTCGAGTATCCAAAAGAGAGTGCGGCGGGATGGATTCTGCTCATTGAAACAGGGACCGCCCTTTCCATAGGGGTGACGCTGGCCGCGCTGTATGCGGGTGGGAAACCGGCGGACAGGGAGCATGAAGCGGGGCGGGACGTGTACGACGATGAAAGGGAGTCCGACGAATGAGTATTGTTTTTTTCTATAATTACGTTGGGTTGGCCTTGCTGGCTCTCGGTCTGCACGGACTGATCCGTTCCTCCCATCTGCTGCGGAAAATTCTTTCCGCAAACATTATGGCCGGCGGCGTTTTTCTTATTCTCATCGTGACGGCATACCCTGGCGACGGAGGGCAGGCCGATCCGGTTCCCCATGCCCTGGTGCTCACCGGGATCGTTGTTTCCGTCAGTATCACCGCTGTGGCCCTGGTGCTGGCAGGGCTTGTTCAGGAAACATCCAACCGTTTGTATCTGTTAAAAAAAAATCAAAAGAAGAGGGGAGGAAAAGGCGGTGGCTGATTCCTCGTTCTGGGCAGTGTGCCTGGTCGTCGTCCCCCTGTCGGCAGCCATCGCCTGCTTTCTTCGGCCGTCATTGGGCACGCCGGTCGGTCTTGTCGTCTCCGGGCTCAATGGCGGTGCTGTTTTCTTTTTGATAAGGGGACTGCTTTCTTCCGGTCCGGGGTGGTATCAGCTTGGCGGCTGGCAGCTGCCGGTGGGCATAAGCCTGAGAATGGACGGTCTGTCCGTGCTGATGACCGCCATGACCGCGGTGACGGGTGGTGCTGTTTCTCTTTATGCCGGAGGATATTTTTCCCTGCGCATCGGTATTGCCCGCAACTCGCGCCGGCATGAACAGCGGAAACGGTTTTTCTGGCCTTTGTGGCTGATATTATGGGCGGGATTAAACGGACTCTTTCTTTCCGCGGATTTTTTCAATATCTATGTGACCCTGGAGATTGTCGGGCTTTGCGCGGCAATTCTCACCGCCCTGTCCGGCAAGTCCGCTTCCCGCATTGCCGCCATGCGCTATCTGCTGGTGGGACTTCTCGGTTCATGCTCGTTTCTGCTGGGGGTTGCCCTGCTGTACCGCTCCCATGGGGTGCTGGACATGGCAACCGTGGGCCGACTGGCAACTCCCTCGCCGCTTTTATGGGCGGCTCTGGCCTTGTTGACGGCAGGCCTGATGATGAAATCCGCCCTTTTCCCCCTGCATTTCTGGCTTCCCTCCGCCCATGCCAATGCCCTGGCCCCGGTCAGCGCCATCCTTTCCGGGCTGGTAATCAAGGCCTCCCTTTATCTCCTGCTTCGCTTGTGGGGTGACATTTTTGCCCATCTCCTGCCTTTTTCCGCATATGTCATTCTGGGAAGCCTGGGCGGTGCGGCGATGATCTGGGGTGCGGCCCAGGCGCTGCTGCAGCAGAGGCTGAAAATGCTGATTGCCTATTCAACCGTGGCCCAGATCGGCTCCATCCTGATCGCCCTGCCGCTGATTCACCTGGACGGCGATATTTCCGCCCGGCAGGCCGCGGTTTTTCTCGTTCTTTCCCATGCCTTCGCCAAGTCGGCCATGTTTCTCGCCGCCGGAGCCATTTTCCTTCATGCCGGCCATGATCGCATTGAGGATTTAAGCGGCATCAAAGAGCAGCTCCCCACCGCCGCATTTGCCTGTGTGGTAGCGGGAGTCAGTCTCATCGGTCTTCCTCCCAGCGCCGGATTTATCGGCAAATGGCTGTTGTTGGCCGTTGCATTCCGGAGCGGCCACTGGTGGTGGGGCATCATGCTGGTAACAGGCAGTCTGCTGTCGGGCGCTTATATTTACCGGGTTGTTTGTCCGTTGCTCACCTTCAAATCGCCTTTTCCTTATAAGAATCAGGATGTCCCCTGGATCATGGAGTGGTCTGCCCTGTTTCTCGCGGTGCTCGCCATGGTCATGGGGCTTTTTGCCGCCTATCCCCTGGGGCTGCTTGAAGGGGGCACGCCGTTTTTTGCCGGGCTCGGAGCTGCGTTATGAACCCGGGAGGCTGGTTGCTCATCCTGATTCTGCTCAGCTCGCTTGTGCCGGGATTGATCATCTTCGCCTTGCCGGAAAAAAGCCACGGACCGCGGACCCTGCTCAATCTCGGTGGTGCGGTGTTGAAACTGCTGCTGGTGCTTGGACTGGTTGTCGGAATCTTCCGGGGCAGTGATTTTGAAATGCGCTGGTCCATCATGCCCGGCCTGGAACTGGTTCTCCATTCCGATCCGCTGTCGGCGCTTTTTGCCACCCTTTCCACCGTGTTGTGGCTGCTGACCACGGTGTATGCGGTTGCGTATCTGGAGGATGCGCCGAACCGGCGGCAGTTTTTCGGCTATTTCAGCGTCTGCGTCACCGTCACGGTGGGAATCGCCCTGGCCGGCAATCTGCTGACCTTTCTGCTTTTTTACGAATTGCTGACCCTGACCACCTATCCGCTGGTCATTCATCGGGGCACCAGGGAGGCGCGTGAGGCCGGCCGGGTCTATCTGGCATACACCCTGAGCGGCGGCGCGGTTATATTCATTGCCGTGGTCTGGCTGCAAACCATCGCCGGACCGCTTGAATTCAGCGCCCCCTCGGTTTTGCCCGCGCTTGGCCCTGATTATGAAAGGAGCCTGGTGCTCATCTTTATCCTGTTCATGGCGGGATTCGGCGTCAAGGCGGCGCTTGTGCCGCTGCACGGCTGGCTGCCCCGGGCCATGGTTGCGCCGGCGCCGGTGAGCGCCTTGCTGCATGCGGTTGCCGTGGTCAAGGCCGGGGTCTTCGGCATTATCCGTATTGTGCATGACGTCTACGGCATCGAGTTTGCCCGGCAACTCGGGCTGCTTTTTCCCTTGTCCGTGCTGGCCTCGATCTCCATTATATATGGGTCGATCTGCGCCCTGCGGGAAGATGATCTGAAAAGGCGGCTTGCCTATTCCACCGTGAGCCAGCTGTCGTATATCGTGCTCGGCATCAGCGTTGCCGGACCGATTGCCGCCATCGGGGGCCTTGTGCATCTGGTGCATCAGGGATTGATGAAGATCACCCTGTTTTTCTGCGCCGGGAATCTGGCTGAAACCCTTGGGGTGCACCGCATCAGCCGGCTGCCTGGCGTGGCGCGGCGCATGCCGCTCACCATGGCGGCATTTACCGTCGCAGCCCTGGGCATGATCGGCGTGCCGCCCATGGTCGGCTTTGTCAGCAAGTGGTATCTCGGCATGGGAGGTCTTGATGCCGGCAAACTGTGGGTGGTCGGGGTTTTGGCGGCAAGCTCGCTGCTCAATGCCGCTTATTTTCTGCCGATTGTCGTCAGCGCCTGGTTCGGCGGACAGGAGGAAAAATGGCCGGTGGAACGAACATTCGGACGTTTTGAGACCCACTGGATGTTGCTGCTGCCCCCGCTGGTTACGGCGTTTGTCGTCGTTGTCGTCGGTTTGCTGGCCAACGCCCAGTTCAGCCCGCTGGCCTGGGTGAAATTTATTGTCGCCATGGATTATGCGCCGTGACAAGCTCAGCAACATTTCCCATCATGCAGGTTGTTTTACTTTCCCTCGGCCCCGGCTTGCCGCTGCTGATCGCACTCGGACTCATGTGGAGCCCGCTGCGTAAAAAGGCGTATGGCCTGGTGCCTTTGGCCGCGTTGCCTGCCCTTTTTGCCGCTCTCGCCGGTCCGTCACAGGCGGCGGTGGCGGTTCCCTGGTTTTTCATGGGCGGCATGATGGGCCTTGACCCCATCGGTCGAACCTTTCTTTTCTTCACGGCTCTTCTTTGGCTGGCCGCCGCTCTCTTCAGTCGTGGCTCCCTGGCGAATGACCACAAACGGTATCGCTGTTCCGGCTATTTTCTTGTGACCATGAGCGGCAACTTCGGCCTCATCCTGGCCCAGGAATTTCTGGGGTTTTACCTCTTTTTTTCCCTGATGAGTTTTGCCGCCTATGGTCTTGTCGTGCACAGGGAAACCCGTGAGGCATTCCGGGCCGGACGAATCTATCTGGTACTGACGGTGCTGGGTGAAGTGATGCTTTTTGTCGCCCTGCTGCTCATTGTCCGCCATTCAGGCAGCAGTGCCTTTGTTGATCTGCGTTCCGGGGGCAGCGGCACACTTCTGTTTACCTTATTATTCGTCGGTTTCGGTATCAAGGCGGGAGCCCTGCCGCTTCATGTCTGGTTGCCGCTGGCCCATCCCGTTGCCCCGGCCCCGGCCAGCGCCGTTTTGAGCGGGGCGATGATCAAGGCCGGGCTGCTTGGCTGGATCCGTTTTCTTCCCCATGACGCAATTGGGGCGCCCGCGTGGGGGGCGATCTTTGTTGTCGGCGGGCTTTCAGCCGTCGTCTATGGGGTCGTGGTTGGGTTGACCCAGAAAAATGCCAAGACGGTGCTTGCCTATTCCAGCATCAGCCAGATGGGATTCATGGCGATCATGGTCGGCTGCGGCTTGCGCTCGCCGGAAAACTGGGCCCCTGCCGCAGCCGGAGCCGCGCTGTATGCATTGCATCATGGCCTGGCCAAGGGGTGTCTCTTTCTCGGCGCCGGTCTGGCGACGGCGGAGAAGGGAAAAGAGGGGATGGCGCCCTGGTGGCTCATTGCCGGGTTGTGGTTGGCGTCCCTGGCACTTGCGGGTTTGCCGTTTACCAGCGGGGCAATCGCCAAAAGCGTGCTCAAGGAGGTGGCGGCCGGGGTGCCCGGACCGCTGCATGATGTCATCTCGTTATTTCTGCCGATCGGCGCCGCCTGCACCATGGCGCTTCTGGTTCATTTTCTCGACCTTGCCGGCGCAACAAAGGGGGATGGCCTCCACGGCAAAGGGATGATGCGGTTTGCTTGGGCCCTGCTGCTTGTTGCCGTGGCAGTGGGCATGTGGTTGTGGCCGGGAAGTTCCGATCATGCGGTTCATTCCCTTGCCGCCGAGTCTGTGTGGGCGGGATTGTGGCCGATAGTGCTGGGTGTCTGCGGCGGCATGATCTGGGCGCGCCTGGGCAGGGAATCTCGTGTAAGACGGCTTTTGTTCGTGCCGCCGGGCGACATTCTTGAATTCTTCGAATGGTTGGGGGTGAGGGGCGAAGGGATGCGCCCGCCGACACGGATAGCCGGCAAAAGGCATGCGGTTCGGCCGGCTCCGTGGCCGCGCAGGGCATGGCTTGCTCTTCACCTGCCGGCAAGGGCGGGCAGGACGGAAAAGGTATTGCAGCGCTGGGCAGTGGTGGGAAGTCTCTATCTGCTCGTCTTTTTAGTGCTGTTTTGTTTTTTTTCAGGAGGATTGCGCGGCTTTTTGTGACATGTCATGGAGAGGTGCGTTTTATTGTTCTGCCGCTGCCGGTTCTTCTCCCTCTATTTCCGGCAGGTATTCCTCTTCCGGGTAAGCATTGTCCCCTTCAGCCTCGAGATGGGCTTCGCCTTCAGCGGATTCGGGCACAACTTCTTCGTCATAGGTGTCCGGGACATATTCTTCTTCCTCCCCCTCCACCGCCTCTTCTTCTCCCGTCATTTCGGGCAGATATTCCTCTTCTCCCGGGACACCTTCCGCCTCGTCCATAAGGGCGGCTTCCTCTTCCGGGGCGGGAACATACTCGTCCTGTTCCACGGGTTCGGCGGATTCGTAGGGGAGTTGCTCACTTTCTTCGAACTGCCCGGCATCGTTATCAAAGGAAAAAAGTGGAGTGGGATGCAAAAAAAGGAGTGCGGCGCAAAAGGCGAGGGCAGCGTGAAGTCTCTGTTTCTTTTTCATGGTTATCCCCACAGGTAAAGGAAAATCAAAGAAAAGGTCATGAAGAAATATACAATGATTTTTTTTTCAAGGCTCGTAATTTTTGCCGGACCGACAAAAGAGACCACGCCGATACTGGTGCAAATCCGGTTGCCGGGATGGCAGCAACGGTTTTTTCTTGCATTTGCCGTTGCATTGTCATAGCACTAGGGTATCAATAAGGTATGCATTGAAAAACGACATAAGGGAGGTTGAGCGGCGTGGATTTTTCCGTAAAAAAAGTGCTGGTCTGTTTTTTTGCCGTGTTTGTGCTTGGCCCCGGCAGCCCGTCCGCCGCCAGGGCGGGGGATGACTGTTCGCAATTGATTGTCGGCCGCTGCGAGGCATGTCATTATACCACCAGGATTTGTGAAAAACTCGGCCTCAAGAGCAGAAGTTCCTGGAAAAGGACCGTCAATAACATGGTCCGTTACGGCGCCAAGCTGACCGCTGATGAAATGAAACAAGTGGTCCGCTGCCTGAGCGAGCCCGCCGATGATATTGCTCGTCTGTGCCGGAAATAGAGAGCTGCCCGCAGGCACGAGAATTAGAACCGTTTTTTTTGAAATTTCGCCCAGTTTACTGTGTGAACACTTTCGTTAAACTTCAGCATTCCAACCTTTCTGCCAGTAACTGCCATGTCTCCTAAAACAGCTTCAAAAATAGCCCTGCTGCTCTGTCTCTTCAGCATTTCAGCGATCTTTCTCGCCATGACCCGCCAGTTCCTCATGGCCATTTTCATGGCAGGGATCTTTGCCGCCCTGACCACCCCTCTTTACCGGCGCCTGCTTGTTCCCTGCCGGGGAAAACGGGCCTTGGCGTCTCTTCTCACCATCATGGTCGTCGCCTGTCTCTTCCTGCTGCCCTTCACCGGACTCATCGGGGTGGTTGTGGCCCAGGCCATCAATGTCAGCGAGTCCGTCACCCCATGGGTCCAGGCTTTTCTCAAGCAGCCGAGCGCCTTATCGGACTACCAGGACAAAATCCCCTACCATGAGCTGCTCCTCCCCTACCGGGACGTGATCATCGAGAAACTGGGCATCCTGGTGGGCAACGCTTCGACCCTGCTCATCGATTCGCTGTCGTCCATGACCATGATGACGGTCAATGCCGCCCTCACCTCCATCATCATGCTGTATACCATGTTTTATTTTCTCATTGACGGCCATAAGCTGCTGGACAGAATCCTTTTTTACCTCCCCCTTGAGGACCGGGAGGAACGACTCCTGCTGCAACGATTCACCTCTGTCGCCAAGGCGACAATCAAGGGAACCCTGATCATCGGCATCATCCAGGGAGCCCTCTGCGGCATCGGTTTTGCCCTGGCCGGCATCCAGAGTCCCGTGTTCTGGGGCACTCTCATGGCCTTTCTGTCCATCATCCCCAGCGTCGGCACGGCGATTATCTGGCTGCCGGCCCTCATCATTCTGGTGCTGCTGGGAGATATACCCGGCGCCGTTGTTCTCGGCATCGTCTGCGGCGGCATTGCCGGCAATGCCGATAATCTGCTGCGGCCGCGACTCGTCGGCAGCGACACCCAAATGCACGACCTCTTTGTCCTCTTCGGCACCCTTGGCGGCATCTCCATGTTCGGCCTCATCGGCATCATGGTGGGGCCTATCCTTGCCGCCCTGTTTGTGACAATATGGGAGATCTATGGAGAATCCTTCCGGGAGTTTCTGCCGGAGGTGGGGCCTTCCCGGCGGCATTCGGAAGAGACATTTCCCGCCAAGGGGGAAAGCTCGCCGCCGGATTGCGCCGGAGACGGGGAAAAAAAATAGTCCGGCATGCCGCCGAGACCGCTCTCCCGGGGATTTCGGCGAGTTGCGGTCTTGTCAGTCCTCCCCATCCTTGAGCTGCTCAAAATTGAAATTAAACAGCAGGCAGTCTTCCTCGCTTTCAAAATAGATGCGGTAGGGCAGGGTTTTGAGGATGTGGAGCATGGCGTCATTGATTTTCAGCACCTCGCCGTTAAAGCCCATCACCCCTTTTTCCCTGGCAACGTCGATGAGTTTCATCGTCATGTAACGGGTCAGGCCTTTGTTGCGGTAGTCCCGGCGGACCGTGAAGGCGATTTCCGCCTGATTGAGGGAGCGGTTCAGGTAATAGGAGCCGATGGCGACAATCTGTTGGCGCTCGTCCGTGCCGACAATCCCCACCAGGGCAAAGGTGGTTTCATAGTCCACATTGACGTTTGACTGGGTCTCCTGATGGGAAAAGGCGTTTCTGGGTGAAAAGAAGCGGAGCTTTCTGTCCGTCTGGTCGAGCGCATAATAAAATTCCTGCAGCATGCGTTCATCCGTCGGTTTCACCGGGCGGAAGAAGATGAAGGATTTGTCCTTGCCTTCAAAAAACCATTCGTATTTTTCCGGATAAACGACAACCACTCCGTCTTTTGTCTGGGGCAGCATCTGGTCCTGGTAGATGTAACGGAGCTTTTTCGCCTCGTCCAGCAGCTGTTTTCTGAATTTGGGATGGGCGATGCCGATCATCTGCATCACCCGGTCGCGGATGCTTTTGCCGTGCAGATAGGCCACTCCCCATTCGGTGACCACATAATGCACGTCACTGCGGGGGATGACCACCCCGGAACCGGGATCAAGGGTGGCGACGATCCGGGAAGTCTCTCCGTCGTGGGTGATGCTGGGCAGGCAGATGATCGGTTTGCCCCCATGGGACAGGGCCGCCCCCCGGGTAAAATCGAGCTGGCCGCCCACGCCGCTGTAAAAGGTGACGCCGATGCTGTCGGAATTGACCTGGCCGGTAAGGGAAACGGACAGGGCGGCATTGATGGAGACCATCTTGGTGTTCTGGGCGATGTTGACGACGTTGTTGATCCGCGAGGTCGGATGAAACTCGATAAAGGGATTGTGGTTGACGTAGTCGTAAAGTTTGGCGCTGCCCATGACGAACGAGGTCATGACATGGGGATGTATGTTCCTTTGGCAGTTCACCCGGCCGGATTCCACCAGATCAATGACCGAATCGGACAAAACCTCGCTGAAAATGGCGAGGTCGTTTTTGTCGTCAAGGTGGCGGAGCACCGCGTTGGGGATGGCGCCGATGCCCATTTGCAGGGTGGAGCCGTTTTCAATCAGCCGGGCGCAGTAAGCGCCGATTTTTTCCGTGACCTGGTCCGGCTGCGGATAGGAAAACTGGAGCAGCGGCGCGTTGTGGTAAAAATAATAATCGACATCGGTAAAGCGGACAAAGGAATCGCCGCTGGTGCGCGGCATCCGGTCGTTGATCTGGGCGATAACGATTTTGGCGCATTCAAAGGCGGTACGGTTGATGTCGACGTTGATGCCCAGCGAACAGAAGCCGTATCGGTCCGGCGGGCTGAGCTGCAGCAGGGCGACATCGATGCGCAGCCGCCCTGAGGCGAGCAGCTTCGGGATGTCGGAAAGGGAGATGGGGATGTAATCGGCCTTGCCCTCGTTCACCGCCTGGCGGATGGACTGGCCGACAAACAGGGCCTGGTGCCGGAACAGGGAAGGTTCCCGCTCATCAAAGAAGATGTTGTCCGACAGGGTCAGGAAGTGGACGATCTCGCAATCGGTGAATTGAATCTTCCGCAGGACCAGCTGTTCGGCGAGGACGGTCGGTTCACTGCATCCGGAGCCGAGAAAGATGCGCGATCCCGGTTTGATGATACGGGTGATATCCGCCGGGGCAATTTCCTTGTGCATGTCGTTTGTCGTTTGGTTGGCTGAGAAATGTTGGAATTTCATCATGTTGTCCTGCTGTTTTCATGTTCGCACGGACCGGGGAGAAAAGTCAAGATGAGAAGGCAAAGAGGGGGCAAGAGTTTTTTTCTTGACCTGCGCGGGGCCTTCCGCATAGCATGAAGGTGTGGGGTTTGCGACCTCGCAAGGAAGTATCAGGTTGTCCGGTTTCCTTTGGGGAGGGCACCGGGGCAGCGAGCAAAATGGAGGGTCGTTGCGTTACCGGATGGTGCCGGCCAAGGCAACAATTGGAAATGACAAGCAGTTTCACTCCTTTCGTCCAGAAAGCTCCGTCAACCGGGATTGGTGACGGAGTTTTTTGTTTTTTTGAAGCGGAAACAAGGGAGATGGTCGGATACTTGGGTTTTTTCTTATGACTCAGGAGGGCGCATGGACAGACGGCAATTCATCAAGGATATTTTTCTCTGGTCGGCCGGGGCATCACTCGCTGTTCCCCATTTTCGTATTCTGCCGAGCGCCCTTGCCGCGGAAAAGCCGCCGGCCCTTCTTTCGCTGGCCCGGGGCGAGGATTATGCCGCCCTGGTCGCGCAGGTGCTGGCCCCTCTCGGCGGCATTGAAAATTTTGTCCGGCCGGGGGACAAGGTGGTGATCAAGCCGAATATCGGTTGGGACCGCAGCCCGGAACAGGCGGCCAACACCCATCCGCTGGTGGTCAAGGCCCTGGCTGCCCAAGCCTTGCAAGCCGGGGCGGAAAAGGTGCTCGTTTTTGACCGGACCTGCAACGAGGAAAGGCGCTGCTATGTCAACAGCGGCATCGAAAAGGCGATCCGGGAGCTTGACGATAAGCGGGTCCGGATTGAACATGTTGACCGCCGTAAATTCGTGCCGATAAAAATCAGCCGGGGAAAATCCCTTTCCGAGTGGGAGATTTATAAGGATGCCCTGGACTGCGACTGCTATATCAACGTGCCGGTGGCCAAGCATCACGGGCTTTCCCGTCTCACCCTGGGGTTGAAAAACAGCATGGGGGTGCTCGGCGGCAACCGCGGTTCCCTGCATCAGAACCTGGGGCAGAACCTGGCGGACCTGGCAACCGTCATCCGGCCAAAGCTGACGGTCATCGACGCCACCCGCATTCTTTTGCGCAGCGGCCCCCAGGGCGGCGATCTCAAGGATGTGAAAAAAACCGACACCCTTCTTGCCTCAGCCGATCCGGTGGCGGCCGATGCCTATGCGACAACCCTGTTTGATCTGAAACCGGATGCGATTGAATCCACCCTGGCGGCTTACAAAATGGGGCTGGGCGAAATGGATCTTGATAAGATTCAGGTGCTCACCGCCTGATGAGCTCTCCCGGCAAGCGTATTCCCGTCTATGTCTGGCGCCGCTTCGGCCAGTCGCTGTTTTTCGCGTTTTTTCTTTTTCTTTTTATCAAGACCGATTACTCCGGTTCGGATGAGCTGACTTACGCCGTCAACATCCTGTTTCGCATTGACCCCCTGCTGGCCTTTTGCGCCTGGCTCGCCGGCAAGGCCGTGATCGCCCTCATGCTGCCGGCGCTCATCACCCTTGGCCTGACTTTTGTCTTTGGCCGTTTTTTCTGCGGCTGGGTCTGCCCCATGGGGACTTTGATCGACGGCAGCCGTTTTCTTTTTCCGCACGGCCGGCAAAATTTCAGCCCCGCCTGGCGGCGGCTGAAATATTACCTGCTTTTTTTTCTGCTTGTCGCCTCGTTCGCCGGTCTGCCGCTTGCCGGCTATGTCGATCCGTTTTCGCTTCTGGTGCGCGGTCTGACCTTTGCGGTGCACCCGGCCCTGGACCATGCCCTTACCTCTTTTTTTACCTTCACCTATCAGCAGGGCCCGGATTGGTTGAATGCGCTGACCGAACCCGTCTACGAGATTTTGAAAAAGCATATCCTGCCTTTCCGGCCCAAGGTCTACGCCCTGTCGATTTTTTCTTCCTTGCTGCTGTCGGCTGTTATCGGCCTGAGCCTGCTTGAGCGCAGATTTTTCTGCAGGAATGTCTGCCCGCTGGGCGGCCTGCTGGCCCTGGTCGCTCGTTTTTCCCCGTTCAGATTGCAGGGTGGATCGACCGAGTGCGGCAAATGCCGGCAATGCCGGAAAGTCTGCCGCATGGGGGCCATTGACGAGGAAAGAAATATCGCAGGGGCGGACTGTACCCTTTGCCTTGATTGTCTGGAATTTTGCCCGGCCGGACGCATTCATTTCACCTGGACCGGCAGGCGCAATGCCGTCCAGCCGACCGGTATTACCAGACGCGCCTTTGTCGCCACGGTGGCCACCGGTTTTCTTGCCCCCCTGGTTTTGCCCTCCCGGACCCTTGCCCGCCGGGCCGATTCCGCCCTGATCCGGCCGCCCGGCGCATTGGCGGAAAAGGAGTTTCTCGGCCGCTGCGTCAGGTGCGGCGAATGCATGAAGGTCTGCATCGGCAACGCGCTGCATGCCGCCTGGCTGGAGGGCGGTTTCGAAGGGGTGTTCACTCCCCGGCTTGCCGGTCGCATCGGCTACTGCGAGTATAACTGCACCCTGTGCGGCCAGGTTTGTCCCACCGGCGCCATCAGCAAGCTGAGCGTGAGTGAAAAACATGCAACCATCATCGGCCGGGCCTTTTTTGATAAAAACCGATGTCTGCCTTACGCCAAGGGCATCCCCTGCATTGTCTGCGAGGAGCATTGCCCGACTCCCGATAAGGCGATCAAGTTCCGTGAGTCCCCGGTGATGAACAGCCGTGGGGAGGTGGTGGTCGTACGGCAGCCCTATGTCATTGATGAGTTGTGCATCGGCTGCGGCATCTGTGAAAACAAATGTCCCTTATCCGGGGAATCCGCGGTTATTGTCACTTCGGAGGGGGAAAGCCGACATGCCGGGTATGCAGGGGCAGACGGTTATTAGTTTTTCCTTTCATCCGGAGAGGATCATTGTCTTCCGAAACGGCATTGACAGGGGCCGGCAATTTGTCTATGTTGCTCATATTGAATTTGTATTCATTTCCTTGTGCGGTTAATCCTCCTTTTCTTTTCCTTTTTTTATGACCAAACTGATCAGAAAAATTCTGGTTGTTGATAACAATAAGGTTGTGCTGCGTCTGATGGCCCACATGCTCGAGGAAATGGGCTATGCGGTGCGCACCGCAATCGACGGGCTCAGTGCGATAGATGTGCTGGCCGATTTTCAGGCGGATGTGATTTTCGTCGATCTGGTCATGCCGAAAATCAGCGGGGAAAAACTCTGCCGGATTTTACGCAGCATGCCGGAACAGCGGAATGCCTATATCGCCATCTTTTCCGCCATTGCGGCGGAGGAACAGATCGATTACCAGGCGTTCGGCGCTGATGCCTGTATTGCCAAGGGCCCCTTCAAAGAGCTGCGGGAACATGTGCGAACCGTTCTCGATCGCGCCGCGGGCGCCGGAAAACAGGCTTCTCCGTCACGGGAAATTATCGGTTCGGACAGGATTTTTGAACGGGAGATAACCAAGGAATTGCTGTCATCCAAGCGTCACTTCGAGATCGCCTTGGACCGGATTTCCGATGCGTTTCTGGAGTTGACGCCGGAGGGGAAGGTGGTTTATGCCAATGCCGCAGCCTGCCGGTTGTTCGGTCTCAGTGAAGAAAAGCTGCTTTCCGCTCTTTTTACGGATTTTTTTTCGCCGGAACAGCGCGGCACGGTCCGCAAACTCGTGACTGATATTGATGTCGAGACCCTTTCCACCGGCGAAGACGAGCCGCTTTGTGTCGGGGGAAGGCAGGTTCTGCTCGACGTGGCGGCGGTCAACGAAACCAGTCAGCGCTTTATCGTTGTCGTGATGCGCGACATTACTCCGCGCAAGCAGGTGGAGGAAGAGCTGCGCCATCAGCAGGAAAACCTTGAGAAGCTGGTTGCCGAACGGACGGTCGCCCTGATTGAGGCGAACACCAAGCTGCAGCGGGATATTGTCGAACGCCAGAAGCTCTATGATCAGAAGGAGGAACTTATCCGTGAACTGCAGGATGCCCTGGCCAAGGTCAAGACCTTGAGCGGCTTTCTGCCCATCTGTTCCTCCTGCAAGAAGATTCGCGATGACAAGGGCTACTGGCAGCAGCTTGAGGCCTATCTCGGCAAGCACTCAGGGACTGAATTCAGCCACAGTGTCTGTCCGGAATGCATGAAAAAGCTCTATCCCGAGCTGGATGAAAAATGATGCGCCGGAATTGACGGCAGGCGAATGAACTATTTTATTGGGGCCGACTCCAAAAGTTGATCTATGGATTATCTGGATTATCGCAACGATTGTTGAAAAGGATTTAAAGACGTAAGGTTGCGTCTTCGCGAAGCCGAAAGAGGGGGCCGTTTCGGTTTCGTCTGCACTCCGGAGCAGGCAATGAAAATGGAACGGGTGGTGGTTTGCGCCGACGGTCGCATCGTTGAAAGGTGGAAGACCCTTGAAGGGGTGCGGATGGTGGTTGAAAAAACCTGATTCGCGTCGCGCCTGCAGCCCCTGCCCGGACGACGACCTACTGGATTTTCATCGTCTCATCTTCGTCAAAGACATGGCGTACCCCGTGGGTATGCTCCATCTCCGCCATTTTCCGCAGCACTTCTTCTTTGGGGATGCCCAGGGTATCGGCAATGGCCTTGATATCGTAACAGGGTTCGCCGTCCGCGGTATAGCCGGTGGGCCGCAGTTCCGGATAACAGGCGCTGGTCGCGGTATGCGAGGCCTGTCCCAGCAGTTCCCGGATATGGACGGGGCCGTAAAGCAGAAGCCACTCCACCGCCTCGGACCAGGTGTCGCTGTCGATGGTCCTGTTTTCAAGCACCGCCAGGGCCATTTCCAGGTCCCATGATTTTTTGAAATCGTTCATTGTCGCACCTTTCCGCTAATGATATCATTGCACTGATGGGAACTTTTTCCATTGTAACCATCTCCTTAAGAGAAATCAACTCGTTGGAGCTTTCATTTGTTTCGGCGCTTCTTTTTCTTTTTATTTCAGTCAATTAGGGTTGTGATATGAAAAATGATAAACCCGTGGAACCGCGCATGGCCTGCCGGGTGTCTTCTCTTGCCGTTTTCTTCTGGTGCACTTTCCTGGCGGGGCTTTTATTTTGCCAATCCGCTGCCGCCTCCCAACCGCTGCGGCTTGATCTTTCCGTTACCTTTGACCTTGATCGCCATGCCCTGCAGGGGGTTGCCCGTTTCAGCCATGCCGGGGGCGACGAGCTGAAGCTGCGTGTCGGCGATCTTGCAGTGGATGATCTGCGTATTGACGGCGCGAAGACGGCACCGCCGATAACCGATGGACTGCTTGTTCTGGCCGCCGCGCCGCAACCGCAGGCCGTGGAAATAACCTTCAGCAAGGAGTTTGCCGCCGATCGGTCGGCTGATTCCATGATCGACCGACGGGGAATCGTCCTGCTTGATGCCTGGTATCCTTTGCCCCTGGCCGAAAGCGAGGTGCGCCTGAGCGCCGAGATCCCGGCTGATTTTTATGCGGTTTCCGAGGCGGATGACATGACATACACCGAACAGGGAACGACAAAAAAGGTATCGTTTCGTTTTGCCCATCCCCTGCCTTTTGTGCATTTTGTCGCCGGACCTTATGAATTACGGGAGGAGGTGCTGCCGGGCGGCACCATTCTCGCCACCTATTTTTTTCCGGAGGATCGCGAGTTTGCCGGCCTGTACGGCGCCAAGACCAAGGAATACCTGGCCCGTTATGAGAAGCTGATCGGACCTTACCCCTATAAACGTTACAGCGTCGTGGAAAATCGTCTGCCCACCGGTTTTGCCATGCCGACCTTTACCCTGCTCGGCCAGAGCGTTGTGCGGTTGCCTTTTATCACGGAAACATCCCTTGGCCATGAAGTGCTGCACTCCTGGTTCGGCAATGCGGTGGGGGTTGATCACGGACAGGGCAACTGGTGCGAAGGGTTGACGACCTATCTTGCCGACCAGGCCTTTGCCGGGGACAAGGGGGAAGGGGTGGACTTCCGCAAGGGGCAGCTGGTCAAATACCAGAGCGTGGTGGCACACGACAATGCTTCGGCGGTGCCCGATTTTCAGGATGCCGGCGATTACGGCACAATCAGCCTGGCGACCCGGGCAATCGGGTACAACAAGGTGAGCATGATATTTCACATGCTGCGGCAGCGGCTGGGTGATGACATTTTCTTTGCCGCATTGCGCAATTTTTATGAAGAAAAGAAATTTCAACGGGCGTCCTGGGATGACCTGCGCCGGCATTTTGCCCAGGCGAGCGGCAAGGATCTCACCGTTTTTTTTGATCAGTGGCTTAATCGGCCGGATGTGCCGGGTCTGTCCGTCGACAAGGGCAGACTTGAAGTGAAGGACGGCAATCCCGAACTGCGCTTTGAACTGGTGCAGGAAGGGGATATTCCTTATCAGCTGACCGTCCCGGTCAGGATAAAGGCGGGCAAGGAAATCATTGACCGCAATATTGAGGTCACCGGCGGGCGGACGCCGGTGACGTTCAGTTTCACCACCATGCCGTCCGAGCTGGTCATTGATCCGGATTACAACCTGATGCGGCGTCTTGCCGCCGACGAACTGCCTTCCGTCTGGTCGCGTTTCCAGGGCGGGGCGGAGAAACTTGCCGTCATGGCCGCCGGAGAAGAGGAGAAATTCGCCTCTTTTCAACCGCTTCTTGCGGAAATGAATTGCCCCGTGGTCCCGGAGGCGGAGCTGGACGAAAAGGAGTTGTCCGGCAAGAATATTCTGTTGCTCGGCACCGGTTCCAAAGCGGGCCGTGGCCTGTTCGCCGTCCCGGCGCTTCCGGCGCAAGGTTTCAGCCTGGAAGTCCGGGAAAATCCCCTGTCTCCCGGCCTGGTCGCCGTGCTGGTTGCGGCGGAAAGCCGCGCGGAGGTGGAGGCGGCCGTGCACAAGCTGCGCCATTACGGCAAATATAGTTATCTTCACTTTGTCGGCGGGAAGATTGCCGACAAAAGAATCACCGAGTCGGAAAGCGGCCGGATCTATCTGCTTGATCAGCCTCCCAGGGGCGCGGCGGTGGAAAAGAGTCTCGGTTTTGATGAGATCATGGACCGCATTGCCCGCAGTCGGGTGGTGTATGTGGGCGAGACCCATGTCAACCAGGCTGATCATCTGTTGCAGTACCGGGTGCTGCAGGCGCTGCATGAGCGCAACCCGAATCTGGCCGTCGGCATGGAGATGTTCAACCGCGGCGTGCAGCAGGCCATTGATGCCTATGTCGCGGGGGAGATCGATGAACGCCGCTTTCTGAAGGATGCCCGCTATTTCAAGAACTGGGGCTATGATTACCGTTTTTATCGGGACATCCTGCAGTTCGCCCGGGCAAACAAGCTGCCGGTGGTGGCCTTGAATCTTGACAAGGATGTGGTCAGTGCCACCTTCAAGGAAGAGGGGATCGCCGGGTTGTCGGAAGAAATCAGGAAAACCCTGCCCCAGGAACGGGATCTTGCCATGGCCGGCTACCGCGAACGGCTCGCCGGCGTTTTTCAGAACCACAGCGGGCCGCACTTCAACGAGCAGAAGATGACAAATTTTGTCCAGGCCCAGGTCCTGTGGGATGAAACCATGGCGGAAACCGTTGCCGATTTTCTGAAAAAAAATCCCGAGACCACAATGGTGGTCATTGCAGGCTCCGGCCATGTGGTGAAGGAGAATGCGATTCCGCCCCGGGTGGCGCGGCGCATTGACGTTGCCCAGTCCGTTGTCGCCAATGTCCGGGAAGGGGAGCTTGCGCCGGAAGAAGCTGATTATGTTTTCTTCTCAAATCCGGTTGAGCTGCCGCCCGCGCCCATGCTTGGGGTCATGCTGGAGGAGAAGGACGGCGGCGTCGTTATTGCCGGATTTTCTCCCCATGGCGGGGCGGAAAAGGCGCGGCTCAAAAAGGATGACGTGATTCTGGCGGTGGACGGGCATGAAATCGCCACAGTGGACGATATCAAAATCACCCTGCTCTACAAAAAGCATGGAGACATTGTCAAGGTCAAGGTGCGCAGGCCTGTTTTGCTGCTGCCGGATGCAACGCTCGATTTTGAAGTCGAGATTTGACGCAGGGAAGTGGAAAAAAATATTTTTCCCGCCGGAAATCAGGCAGTATCGAAAACTGTTTGTGTTATAATGTTTTATAATTGAAAAATTGAATGATTGTCGCAAACCCGAATTGATGTTGTTGGCCCTCTTTCAGGCCGTTGTTGCATAATAATGTCGTCTCCGGAATAAGGAAACGGCATAAGAAGCCGTAATGAAACCGTCAAAACAGCGGTGATTTTTTTCGAACGGCTCCTGAAAATGATGAGGAAAAAAGAAAATGACAAACCTGCTCACCGGTGCGAATTTCCCCTCGCCCACCACCCGCGAAAGCGACATCCTGACGGCGGAACTGGAAAAGATCCTTGCTGAAGATCTGCACAGCGATCTTTTCGCCATGCTGGCCATGTATCAGAAGATTCTCGCTGATAACAAAAAGCGGGACGCCTGGCCCGCCATCCATAAAAAGCTGGAGACCCTTTTTAAATGCGGGAAGCCGGTGGCCCTGGATGGTCCCATGATCGGCATTCCCGTTTCCATTCGCGACAGTGATTATTTCAAGGACACCGTTGCCCATCTGGGGGAGGATCGCTCCCGCATTGCCTCGATAGAATGGATGGCCACCGCCTGGAATCTCACCTTTGCCGACACCGGTCTCTGGATGGGCAAGACCTTTGAGCCGGTGGCGCGGGAGGTGGTTGCTGAAAAGTGCGGTCATGACGCGGAGGTGCTGGGTCACTATGACCCCGCCGTCACCCGCATCGGCCGGAATTTCTTCCGGGAACCGGCGGATCCGGATCTGCTGCAGAGTCTCGGCATACCGCTCCTTACCGAAGTATGGCGTCTTGCCGAACGGCCCACCGTATCCGGACAGGAGCTTTTCGGCGGCTCGTTCCGCCGGAAAAATCTGGAAAAAGAAAAACTGATCCCTTACAACAGAACCGGCGGCGTCTTTCTTTGTAACTTCGGCACCTCGGTCGTTGCCGAGATGAACGGTAAAAAGGTGTATCAGCTCAATTACCGCTGGCCGAAGCTCAATCCCGCCTATCCCATGACCCGGCTTGTCGACGAACTGGTGCAGATCGGCGACGGCATTTATCTGGGCCAGCTTATCTATGCCACCCGTCATTACAGTTACGGCAGCCTGCGCCTGCCCTGCTGCCCGGACCTGCCCGATATTCCCCTGGGAGAGCCCTACAGCCCCTCGCTGCATGGCCTCGGCCGGGCGGTGCACAGGGTGCTTGCCGGGGGAGATGACTATTACGGTTATCAGAATAACGGCTATTTCCTGATGATGGACCCGGATCATGCCGAACGGGTTTACGCGGACGACGTCTTCCCGCAACTGCGGCCGCGGCCGGGAGAAAGCGGCTACGACGAACTCGGCTACGGCCGCAAGCAGGCTGCGGCCAATCGGTCGAGCGGGTCGCCGCAAGCACGGACCGTAGACTGGGTCAACGGCTGGCAAGACAATCCGGAACTGCGCCGTAAATTCACCACCATGATCACCGAACCGTCGCCAAAGGGAGCGGCGGACGGCGATGTGCGGCAGCTGCTGCGCGACAACGAATCGGTTCTGCAGATGCTGCAGCGTCTCAGCCGTGATATCTCCGCCCAGAGCAGCTATGATGACCATTTGGTTCATTTTGAGCCCCTGCACCGGCTGTTCCGGGCCGGAGTTCCGCCGGTGGTAAAGGACGGTGTTTTTCAGGGAAGCGGCGCAAAGGGCTGCAATATCCGGGTGGACAGCGCGGAAACCCATGACTGGTATGGTTGCCGTGAACAAAGCCGCGGGTTTGACTATTATCATGGGGCAAATCTCAATCTCCATCTTGGTTTTCGCGATACCTTTCTGCCCGATACCCAGGCCCGTTTCGACAAGAGCATGCTTTTTCCCGGCAGTCTGGCCGATACCATCGGCAACGGTAAAATTCCTGCCGTCAATCTGCTCAACATGGCCTGGCACAGCATCGGCAAATATATCTTTCCCTGGGCAGGCAAATCCTTTGAACGGATCAGCGGCCGGCGGCTCAGCATGCTGCTTGACGAATCAGCCGATCTGGCGGCACGTTATCCGGAAAGGGTCAGGGAGCTGAAAAGCCATGCGGCCAGCGCCCCCCATTATGATCTGGTGGTGAAAAACGCCCAAGGCCGCTGGGAGACGGAAGGTCCGTATGCGAAATATCTCAAAAGCGGCTCCTGGGATCAGGGCATGTCCGATGCGGACAAGAAGTTCTGGGAAGAGGAGGCGGCCGGTTCCTGGGTTTACGGCAACAATATTCAGGACGCCCGCATCGTTAATTTCGATGCCCTGCTGCGTGTCATTGACATGAATTACCGTATTCCCGATCCCTCCCTGCAGGCGGTCGTTGATCAAGGACCGTCGCCTTTTGCGCGGCAGGGCTATATCTTTCTCGGGGTTGCCGATCGGGAATCAATCCTGCCCTTGACCAACGGCCCGGAAAGGAAGAAAAAGGTCTTCCAGTTCCATTACCGCTACCCCATGATCGGCGGCCCGGTTCCCATCGGTTTCTGCCTGGATCAGCTGGTGGAAATCGCCGACGGGCTTTTTCTCGGTCAGCTCATTTATGCCACGGCCCTGCATATCCCCTATCATTCGTCGGTCGACCCCGCTGACTACGGATACCAGCTGTTCGGTTATTTTCTGCTGCTTGATGACGACTGGCAGCGTCATCGCCTGGCAATCAGGCTTGATACCCTGGACTGCCGTATGACCTGATTCCACGTTGCAAGCAAAGGAGGCGCTCCATGACCGCAATCACGCTCCCGGATATTTCGCTTTCGGAATATACCCTCGACACCCTGCCGCGTTTGCAGGAGCTGCGGCAAAAGTCATTTGCCGACAAAACCGAGATCTGTATCGAACGGGCCCGCTGTGTCACCGAGTATCTGCGCAAGTATGATAATCCGCAGGATACGCCGGAACTGCGGCAGGCCAAAAAAACAGCTTATTTCCTCGAAAACAAGGATGCGGTCTTCCACGACCGCAACCTGCTGGCCGGTACCACCACCAGCAAACGCCTCGGCGCCCCGCTGTTTCCCGAGTTTTTCGCCCTGACCCTGTGGCCGGAGCTTGACACGGTGAGCAAGAGGGAAAAAAATCCCCAGCGTTTATCCCCTCGTGATGCGGCAGAACTCAATTTCAAGATTTTTCCCTACTGGATGGACAAAAACGTCCTGGAGCTGGTGCGCCGCCAGTTCCATAACCCCCAGTGCCTGCAGCTTTTTGAAAGCCTGGTTTTTTTCATCGCCGGCAAGGCGGGTTGTGTTTCCCACTGTGTGCCGAACTACGGCATGATGCTGGAAAAAGGGCTGGTCGGCCTGATCGAGATTGCCCGGGACAAGGAGGCGGCGCTGGCCGGAAACAACGAACCGGAGGCACGGCGCGCGGCATCTTTTTATCACGCGGTGCGGATCAGTTTGAAGGGGATCATGCAGTACGCCGAAAACCTGGCGGACAAGGCCGAGGCCCTGGCTGGAATGTGTCGGGACGCCACGGCCGGGCAGGAATTTCTGGATATCGCCGCGGTGTGCCGACGGGTACCGTCACTGCCCGCCCGCACATTCCGCGAGGCGGTCAATGCCGTCTGGATCTGCCAGGTGGGGATCCACGCGGAAAACATCAACATGGCCATGAGTCCGGGCAGGCTCGATCAGGTTCTCTCCCCCTATTACCGCAAGGACATGGATGAAGGCCGGCTTGATGTTGGTCGGGCCATTGAACTCATCGGCTGCCTGTGGCTCAAAATTGCCGATAATGTGGTGATGGTGCCCGAGGCGTCGGAGGAGATGTTCGGCGGTGCCGGCACCGTGCCGGCCATCACCCTGGGCGGGGTTGATGCGGATGGCGAGGATGCGGTCAATGATCTCACCTATATCATGCTTCGGGTCACCGAACTGCTGCGCACCCGCGATCCCAACGTCAACGCCCGCTACCATTGCGACAAGAATCCCAAGGAGTATATGGACCGGGTGTCCGAGGTGATTTTAAACACCAAGGCGGTGCCCGCCGTGTTCAATGATGTCGCCAATATCTCGGTGCTGACCGGACAAAAGGAGACGCCGGCACATGCCCGTGACTATGCGGTCATCGGCTGTGTCGAGCTGGCCAGCTCCGGCCGTGATTATCCGGCATCAAGCTCGATCATGCTCAATCTGGCGGCAGTCATGGAGATGGCCCTTTTCAGCGGTAAACGACCGATCACCGGCGACCGGCAGATCGGACCGCCCACCCCGCCGCCCGAGACCCTGCAAAGCTTTGCGGAGTTCTGGGAGGTGTTCAAGACCCAACTCGACTGGCTGATCACCCAGGCCATCCAGCTCAATGAGTATCTGGGTGCCGTGCACCAGCAGATGATGCCGAGTCCGCTGCTTTCCGCCCTGTTTGAAGGACCGCTGGACAAGGGCCGTGATCTCATCCGGGGCGGCGCCCTGTATAACTCCTCCGGCGCCACCCATATCGGTTTTGCCGATGTGGTCGACTCGCTTAATGCCGTTGAAAAGGTCGTTTTCATCGATCGGAAATACGGTTTTGCCGAGCTGGTAAAGGCATTGCGGGAAAATTTCCAGGGCGTGCAGTATGAAAAGATGCGTTTGTATCTGAAAAACCGGGCTCCCAAGTACGGCACCGAGGATCCCATTGCCCGCAAGAACGCCCGGAACATCGTTCGTCACCTCTTTGAGCTGTATCAGGCCCATACCAATTATCGGGGCGGTCCCTACCGCCCGGCATTCTGGACCATGACCAATCATGCCGGGCTGGGAGGCATCAGCGGCGCCATGCCCAACGGTCGCAAGGCCGGAGAATTGTTTGCCAGCGGCATGACCCCGGTGTCCGGCGCCGCGCCCCAGCTCACCGCCTGCCTGAACGCCGTGGCCGAGTTGGGCGGCAAATATGTGCCGGGCTGCTGGGCCCTGAACCTCAAGTATACGCCGGAAGAAGATGTACAGGCGACCACGACCCATTTTTCTCATACGGTGGAGGCCTATTTCCGCGCCGGCGGCCAGCAGGTGCAGTTCAACATCATGACTTATGAAATGCTGCGTGATGCCAAGAAGCATCCGGAAAAGTACCCGGAGCTGATGGTCCGTGTGTCCGGATACTCCGCCTATTTCAAGGATCTCAATGAGATGATGCAGGATGAGCTGATCACCAGGACGCAGTATGACCTGATGAGCGGCGAGGCCGTGCCCTTTCCGTTGGGCTGATTTCCCCTTGGACTGACGCGGATACCATTTGGCGAGGAGCAACCACCATGGAAAATACCATACAGAACGCTTTGACCGACAAGCTTTTTGCCCGATTGCAGGACTGTTTCGAGTCCGAAGCGGCGGAGGAGTTTCTCGAGGTTCTGCTGAACCTGATGCGGGTGATTTTTCTCATCAATCCGGAGTACCGGGCCAATATCAAGGGCTTTACCGGGCGATACCAGTTTCGGAGCCTTGACGGGGAGGTGACCATGGCCGCCCTGTTCACCAACGGCAAAATGGAGATCAGGGAAAAGATGATCGTCAACCCCCACATCACCGTCACCTTCCGTAACGGTCGCGCCCTGCTGGATTTTCTGATATCGCCCCGCCAGGATATCCTGGGCTCCATGCTGCGCAATGACGTGAAAACCGAGGGGAATCTCAATTATCTTTATAAATTCGGTTATATGGCGAAAAAGCTGCAATTGATGATGCCGCAGCTGTGAAGACGGCCCTCATCGGAGACATCGGCAGACACCGGATCGGCGACGGACCTGGCATTCGCACGGTGGTTTTTTTCAAGGGCTGCCCGCTGCATTGCCCCTGGTGTCATAATCCGGAGTTCATCGCACCGCGGGCCGAGCTTGCCTTGTACCCGAATCGCTGCATCATGTGCGGCGACTGCGTTGATATCTGCCCGCAACGGGCCATCAAGAAAAACGGCGTGATCGAGGTGGACCGGTCTGCCTGCGACTGCTGCGGCCAATGCGCGGCGATCTGTCCCGCCGGCGCCCTGGCCATTGTCGGCGCGGCATGGTCGGTGGAGCAACTCATTGATGTCCTGTTGCGGGATCTCCTTTATTATCAGGTTTCCGGTGGCGGGGTGACCCTGTCGGGCGGCGAGCCGACCATGCAGATGGAGTTTGCCGGCAAACTTTTGCAACGGCTGCGGCAGGAGCATATACACACGGCCATCGAAACCAGCGGTTTTTTCCGCTGGGACGATTTCGCCGCCCAGCTCCTGCCCTGGCTTGATCTGGTTCTCTTTGACCTGAAACCGGTGGACAGCCGCAGGCACGCAAAAGTAACGGGCCGGGGCAATGAAAAGATTCTTGAAAATCTGGAAAAAATCGTGCGGGGCGGGCATGACGTCGTGGTCCGCATTCCCTTGATTCCGGGCTTTACGGCGGACAGGGAAAACCTCGTTGGCCTTGCGGCGGAAATGAAAAGGATCGGCGTGCAAAAGTGTTCGTTGCTGGCCTATCATGCCCTGGGGAAATCAAAGGCGGCCGCTGTCGGCAGAGTGGTCGACCCGTCACTGCCGGACAAGCAAATGACGCGCGCCGAGGTTGACGGCCGGCAACGATATTTCACGGAGTTTGAGTTGATTTCATAACCGGCGGAAGGGTTGGCGAAATAATTTGAATGAGGAGAAGGAGGAGAAACCATGCAGATAGATTTCCACCACGGAACCACCTATGTTGCCGCGCGACTGGCGGGCTTTGACCGGAAGGAGGCCGGAATTGTCGCCCATGCGGCCCAGTACGTGGATGACGCCACCAGCAGCGGAGTGGTTCATTTCAACAACAAGTCGATTTATCATCGTCTCTGCACCGCTCATAAAACCCTGGATCCCCGCAATTCCATCGAGCTGAACAATCATCTTGTCTGGATTCCTTTTCATTTTCTGCCCGGCAACGGCGGGAAAAATGCCGATGAAAACGGCGATCTGTCCTTTGTGGAAAAAATAGTCTGCCGCCCCGGCAACGATAATCCCATTGCCCGGCAATTGCTGCGGGAGGTGATCAGTGAAAAAGGCCACCTGTGCAGCCTGCACCGGCTGGGGCTGACCATGCATGTTTATGCCGATACCTGGGCGCATCAGAATTTCGCCGGGGTTGAGGATAAAATCAATGAAGTCGACCATGCGGTGGACAAGGGCAAGTCCGGCGTTTTCAGCGAGTTCGGCAAGGTGTTCCACGACTGGCTGGATGACACTCTGCCTGCCCTGGGCCATGCCCGCGCCAATGTCTTTCCGGACATGCCCTTTTTGGATTGGGAGTATACGAATGCGGCGAAAGAAAAAGTCAGGCGTAACAATACGGATCTGTTCTGCACGGCGGCTGATGAAATGTGCAAGGCCATGCAGCGTTACAGGGTGTCTGATCCGGACGCCGACGTGCCGGGAATCCCGGCTCGCGACATGAACAAAATCCAGGATCTCTTCAGCACGCTGAAGGAGGTGGATGGCGGGAAAAGACACTACCGGTGGCTGATGGAGATCAGGGATGGCGCCTTTTCCTTCGGCAAGGACCCGGATGTGGATTATGTCGACAAGGGCGCGGACTCCTGGAAGGAAAAGGCCCTCGGCACCAGCAACATCATTCCCAGGTATCCGTATCGTAAATCATTTTTGAAAAGCGATTGGAAGCTTTTTCATGACGCGGCCAAGGTTCATGCCGTTTATCTCATCAATGAACTGCTGCCGGAATATGGTGTCTGCGCCGGATGAAACGAGTCAGTTCCTGCGTTTTTGCGGCCGGCTGGTGGGGGGAGCGGCCAGCGGGTCGTCCGGCCAGACGTGCTTCGGATAGCGGCCCTTGAGTTCTTTTTTCACCTCGGGGTAGGCGCGCTGCCAGAAACCGGCCAGGTCGCTTGTCACCTGGATGGGACGCTGGGCCGGGGAAAGCAGGTGGAGCACCACCTTGACCCGGCCATGACAAACGGTGGGGGTGTCGGTGAGGCCGAACATCTCCTGCAGGCGTACCGCCAGCACCGGCGTTTCGCCGGGGCGGTAGTCCAGCAGGATGCGGGAGCCGCTCGGCACCTGGATGCGTTCCGGCGCGGCCCGATCCAGCTCCTGCCGGCCGCGCCGGTCGAGCATGGCGAGAAGAATCCGGCAGAGATCAAGCTGTTTGAGCTGCTCCCGGCGACTCATGCCGTCAAGAAAGGGCGAGAGCCAGTCGAGATCGGCCCGCAGATGGTCGTCATCGACCCGCGGCCAGTTTCCCTCGGGCTGCCAGAAGCACAGTGAACCGATGCGGGCCTGCAGGCGCCGCGCTTCCCGGCTCCAGGGCAGTGACTCGATGCCCATGCGCCGGATGCCGTCCAGCATGGCGGCGCGGATCAGATCCGGATCAGCCCTGGGCAGCGGTTCTTCCCGGATGATCAGTTCCCCCAGGTATTCCCGCCGCGCCGTTGTGACCCTGCCGTTGTGTTCATCCCAGCCGATTATCGGCCGCCAGGCAAAAAGCTCGGGCCGGCAGGCGCGCAGCCCGTTCATATCAATCGGGGCGGCAAGAAAGATCTTTCCTTCCCGTTGCCCGGCATCAAGCTGGGGGACGACAAGGGAGGGGCTGCCTGCCAGCGGATCGCCGGGCGCAAGCATTGCTCCCCGTCCCCCGGAAAGCAGGTAGCGCTCCCGCGTCCCGGGCCGCAGACCGGCTATGCGGTCCGGATAGGCGAAGCCGAGCAGCAGCCCGGCGTTGCCGTCGTCATATTTTTCCCCCTTGATTCCCAGCAGTCGGCGAAATTGCAGCGACGATTCATCCACCCGGCGGCAGGCGGCAGGATCGCCTTTGCCTGCCTGGTCCTGGTGTCTGAAGCGTTGCAGGAGAAGCAGCCGGGAGCGGAGATCGCTGCCGGCAAGGGCGGAGGCGCTTGAGATAATGTCCCGTTCGGAAAGGAGCGCGGCCAGATCGCAGGCCAATCCGGCCTGTCCCATTCTTTTCGCCATGATCAGCATGTGGGCCAGGCGGGGATGGAGGGGAAGCTCGCCCAGTTGTCTGCCGGTTGCGGTGATGCGACCGGCCTTGTCCAGCGCCCCCAGCGAAGTGAGCAGGGCGCGGGCCGCGGCGAGATTGGCGGCGG
>AMWB02165936.1_pt1 | contig 42143 bp, 34 predicted proteins | sample 200311 | NCBI WGS metagenome assembly AMWB02 (sample SAMN02737377, study PRJNA173069) | bioreactor metagenome | biome: anode biofilm in microbial fuel cells | place: USA: California | collected 2010-12-16
TGCTTTTTAGCAAAGAAGGGCAGATCGGCGCCCGCCATACAGGCTGCCGCGCTGGCCTGGACCATGGTATCCGGAATGTCTTTCGGGCCCTGGAAGGTTCCGGCAACATAGATACCCGGTTTGGTAGTGGCGACGGGATTAAAGCCATCGGTTACCGGGAAGAAGTCATCATTGAGCTGAAGGCCTATTTTGGTGGCAAGTGCCCGTGTATCCTCAGAGGTCTTAAAACCGGTAGAGAGGACGACCATGTCGAATTTTTCTTCGAACTGTTTGGTGCTGTCATCCTGGGTATAGGTGAGGGTCAGATTCTCTTCATTTTCGTGGTGCAGAATGGAGTGGGGGCGGCTGCGTAGAAAACGCACGCCATAATCATCCTTGGCTCGATTCAGGTACAGTTCGTAGTCTTTTCCGAAGGTCCGCATATCCATATAGAAGATAGTTGTTTCGATATCTTCCTGGAATCGTTCCTTGGTTATGATTGCCTCTTTTAACGCAAACATACAACAGGCGTTGGAGCAGTAAGCCCCGGCGCCTTTTTGCAGCCCTCTGGAGCCAATACACTGAATCCAGGCAATTTTTTTAGGTTGTCTGCCGTTAGACGGGCAGAGGAGCTTGCCGGCTGTTGGTCCGGAGGCAGAAAGGATTCTTTCGTATTCAAGACTGGTGACGACATCGGGAAATTTGGCATAGCCAAGATAATCAAGTGCGCTGGGATCAAACAGATCCGCCCCCGGTGATAAAACAATTGAGGCGCATTTGAGTTCTCGTTTGATGGGCATATCGTCCGGGTTTATGGCCCCGGCCGGGCAAACCTTGACCAGCGCCTGCACATCCGTGCATTTTGCCAGGTCAATGGAAAATGCCTGAGGTGTTGCCTGGGGGTAGCGCATACAGGTTGGCGCCCGATGGTCAAGGCCGGGGTTAAATCGTACGCATTCGGGGAATTGCTTCAAGCATTCCCCACAGGCGGTACACTTTTCAAGATTGATATATCTGGGTTTAGTTATGAGAGTAACCGAAAAGTTACCTTTCTCACCGGTAACATTGTCGACACTCGTCATAGTCATGAGTTCGATATGTTCCTGGCGGTTGCTCTCGGAAAGGTGGGGGGCGATGGTGCAGAGATCACAGTTATTGGTTGGAAATGTTCTATCCAACTGGGTCATAAGACCACCAACAGTGAAGTCCTTATCGACAAGAACGACATCTTTATCTGCTTCAGCTAAATCCAGAGCCGTTCGTATCCCACCGAGACCTCCACCGACAACGAGTACTTTGTTATTTTGGGTTTCGATTGTATTTGAATTCTGCATTGTTACCTTTTCTTGTCACAGGTTGAGCAGGGTTAAACGAATTATTCGGTCAATCCTTGGATAAATTGCGATGGTATTTTGAAAATCGTCATTTCAACAATCAAATTTTGGCAACATCAAGGATTTCGGGCAATTTATGTTCCCATCCCAGTGTCTGTATTAAAACGCCTTGGGTATTTTCTTTTAATGCCAGGATTGTTTCTCCGGCAATTTTAATTCCTTCCAGTTCCCGGTTGGGAGACTTGCGGATACGACGTATCATATCGCTGCTTATCCCGGCACCTGGGTCACTGTTGGTGATATACTGAGCAATCGCCAATGATTTCAGCAGAAAAACCGTTGCAATAACCGGCACGCCAAGTTCGTTTACCCTCGCAAGAAGACTGGCGCTGCCAGGCACATCGTAGATCGGTGGAACAATTATATAACCCGCCCCGGCTTTCACCCTCTTTTCGGCGGTCAGCAGCGCGGCATCTCTCCCCTTGTCGTCGGTAAATGGGGTCAAGGTGCAGCCAATGGTATAATCGGGAGCACCGTCCAGATCGAAGCCACTCATGTCTTTTCCTGTCTGCAGGCCCATGAGGGCCTCGATGAGTTGCACCTCATCCAGATCGTTGACGGGGGTGGCATCACTGTGGTCGCTTTCGTTCATATCCGTGCTGTCGGCCACGACGATATTCTGGATGCCAAGAACATGGGCAGCCAGAGCATCTCCCTGCAGGGCCATCCTGTTGCGATCCCGACAGTACATGTGCATGATTGTTTCAACGCCTTGCTGCTGGAGTAAAACACCGCCCGCCAGTGCACTCATCCGCATGATTCCATTGTCCATGTCGGGTACAACAACTGCATCGACTCTGCCCTTCAGACGGCGGGCATCGTTGACCAATCTGGATATATTAATGCCTTTCGGGGTGTGCATTTCGGCTAATACAGCGAATTCTTTTGCCGCTAATCTTTTTTGAAAACTCATAGGCTTATTTCCCTCCTAGTCAGAGCAAACCAGTTTATTTAGCCCTGGATAAAATTGTGCAACATTAATACAGGGATGTCTCCGGGTGAAAAACGTCTACATCTTTCAGGTCGTCTCCGAGATAGGCCCGTTCGTTGGGGCCGAGAATTCCGAGAGACAGGCAGATCAGCGTCCAGATGTGCACGGTACCGTAGCTGGCGCCATAGTGATGACCAAGATCATGCACCTGGGCATGGCAGTTGTGGCACCCGGTGATACAATAATCCGCGCCGGTTTCCATAATCTGGTTGAATTTGATTTTGCCGTAAGCGCGGCGTTCCTCGGTGAAACCTGATTGCAGGAAACCGCCGCCGCCGCCGCAACAGTAGTTGTTCGACTTGTTTGGGGTCATTTCGATGACATTTTCTTCCCCGACCACCGATTTGATGACGTATCTCAGGTCATCGGCGACAACATCTCCCTCACCTTTACGGATAATCTGGCAGGGATCCTGAATTGTAAACTTGATTTTGCGGTCCTTGTTCCAGGCGGAGCTGACTTTCAGTCGTCCTTCCCGAATCCATTTTGCATAATAGGTATAGATCGAAGCTACTTCGAATTTATGATCAATATTGAATTTTTTCAGTCCGGCCCGGACTGAGAATGTTATGTGTCCTCACTCCGTATTGAGAAAGACTTTACACCCTAATGCATCGGCCTGGTTGGCCGATACCCTCGTTACCCTTTCCCAGCATTTATTGTCGGCGAGAAACATGCAGTAGTTTTCGGCGGCCCATCCTTTGCTGCCATATGTCCAGTCAACCCCGGCGAGGTGCAGGATTTTCCAAAGCGGAACCATTTCATCAGGTTCGGTGACCGGTTCCCGTGAGTTCTGATTGACGAAGAAGAAAGCGCCTTCCTTGTCGATGGGGGCTTCCATGTCCTTGAATTCGGGCTGGGCTTCTTTGTATTCAGCGAGTACATCTTCAACTACGAAGATGAAATCGTCGGGGGCTGTACCCATAGCGCTGTTGGATTCGTTTCTGAGTGCCATATCACAGGATTTCATGATACCTGACGGCCGTTCTTCACGAGGCCATTCTGCGCGGGCATTAAAGACGAGTTGAGGAATATCTATTTTCATTGGACAGACGTAGATGCAGCGCTGACACATTGTGCACATCCATACCCATGGATGGGTGGTCACCTCCTTATCCATTCCCATGGCGCACATGCGCAGGAATTTTCGTGGATCCATATCCGCCAGCCCTGTTGCAGGGCAGCCTGAAGCGCAGGCTCCGCATGTGAGGCAGAGATTCAGGTTTCCACCGTCCGGGATGATCTCCTTGACCTTGTCTAGAAAGGAGCTTTGCTTTTTTCCTTTGATTTTGATGGTGCTTTCTGACATTGACTTATTCCTTTTTTCCTATCCAGTTACGCATTGTCGGCGAGACGGCCAAACCGCTCGCAGGCACTATTCGACTGTGGTTTGAGAATGATTTTTGCCAGTATGTTTACAATAATCCTCCTTGTTTGGCGTGGGTTGTCTGGCAGATTTAGGTTATGGTTGTCGTCGCAAAAAAAAGCTTTACTGTACGCATGTACTGATTCAAGAATCTCTCAAAAAAGGCCTGTATTTATATTTTTTGTCCTGGCGTGCAATCGGTAGGACGGACGAGCGAGTAAAAGTGTTTTTACCTGTCAGCAATATATCAGCGATGAGAGTTCTATAGACCGAAATGCTGCACGTCTTGAAAGAATTGACTGTGTCCGCAGCATTTTGTCTGAAAGCTATTATTTTTTCGGGAAAAGATTTTTGCAGGGAAGAGGGAATCAAAAAGAGTGCTAGGGAAGAAATACGGCAAAAGAGGATGCATGCAGATGTCAGTAAAAAGAGTGCCTTCCGAGAAACCGAGGCCCTGTTTGCTGAACTGTGATATTGCATTTTTTCGCTCTCCGATCAGTCAAGTGAAATTCGATAGTTAAACGATCAGCTGCATTGAACCGGTCGTTTACTTTTTAGTACCCACTTGCAAAATTCTAGCAAAAGTTGAATCTACAAATAGGAAAATCAAAAGTCAATGCCTATGGAATAGTCTGAAAATCGGCAACAGTTCGCTATCTTTAGTGAAAACATAAAAATAAATAGCTGCTTAATGTCTATATCCTTTATTCTTTAAGTGATACAGAGCAGTTTCATTGGTTAGAGGTAACCGGGAATAGTAGTTGTCGATTGTTTATCAGTAATATTATAGATAAAAATGAATATATTTGAAAAGCAAGAACATGGTCGAAAATAATGGTGGTAAATGGTACCTCTAGCTGCACATGAAATGGTAGTATGTTGGAGGGAGCTTCCCTGTTCGTTGCGGCCACTCTATAGATGACCGATTGATAAAATAATATAAACGTTGAGGATTGACATGAACAAAAATCCTTTCACTGGTTCTGCACGATACGTTCTGGACCAGGAACTGGCAAAAATTGTGAACATATCAATGGTGCTGGAAATGCCCCTGCTGCTGAAAGGAGAACCTGGCACCGGCAAAACCATGCTTGCTCATGCTATCGCCGAGACGCTGCGGATGCAGCTGATTATTTTAAACGTCAAATCGAGCATGAAGCTAGTGGAGGCCCTGTATCAGTACGATACTTTGACACGCCTGAACGACAGTCGCTTCGGTGATTCCAGCAGAAATGTCAGCAATATTAATGAATACATTAAGATGGGCAAGATCGGCCAGGCGTTTACCTCGGACAAACGCTGTGTCCTGCTGATCGATGAGATCGACAAGGCTGAGACGGAGTTTCAGGATGATATGCTCGACGTCCTCGACCAGATGCAGTTTGATATCATCGAAACCGATGAAACGATACGGGCCAGGCAGAGACCGGTGATTATTATCACCTCCAATGCCAAAAAGGATCTCTCCGATCCCTTTCTCGGGCGGTGTAATTTCCACCATATCGCTTTTCCTGATCCCAAGATGATGCGTAATATAATAAACGTTCATTTTCCTGAAATTGACCAGAGGCTCGCCGAGAACGCCATACATACCTTTTATAATCTGCGCAATATCGAAGGTGTTGAGAAAAAACCGGCTACCCGTGAACTGATCAACTGGATACGGGCACTGGCGGCAGACCCCGATTTTCATGATGGCGAACGACTGAAAAAAGAAATCCCCTACCTCGGGGTTCTCTTCAAGAAAAGTGGTGATTATCAACGGTCCTTTGGCAGCCTGCTTAAAAAACGTATCTTCTGATGCGGAAGGTGAGTCATGTTTATTGATTTTTTTTATAAGTTGAAAGAGGTCGGCATACCGGTGAGTCCGACGTCCTATCTTACTCTGCACCGGGCCATGGCAGGTGGATTGGTCAACTCCATAGACGACCTGTATACCGCCGCGCGAACGATCCTTGTCAAAAGTGAGAAATTTTTTGATCTCTATGATCAGGTTTTTGCCCATATTTTTGCAGGGGCCGAGTTGCCCGATGTAGATGAAGCGGCGCTTGATCTGCTTGCCAGAAGTATGCTGGATGAATGGCTTAAGGATCCTAAATCGCTTGCTGCCGCTTTGGGGGTTGATGAAAAACAACTTAGCCGGATGACCCCAGAGGAACTGCTGGACTATTTCAAGCAACGGTTGCAGGATCAGGAGGGGAGACATGACGGTGGATCCAAATGGATCGGCACCGGAGGAACTTCGCCCGTTGGCCATTCGGGGATTCATCCCGGCGGCCTGCGTGTGGGCGGCGGGTCAATCAACAAATCGGCGGTGAAAGTAGCCAACGAGCGGCGGTACAGAGAATATTCGGTGCATGGAGTCCTGACGAAAAGTTCCATCGGAGAGGCGCTGAAAAGACTGCGCAATCTTGTTCCACAGGGGGCTAAGGACCAACTCAATATCGATGCAACAATTTATCAGACCATGCGCAATGGTGGGGAAATTGAACTGATTTTTGAGCGGGGAATCGTCGACCGGTTAAAAATTATCCTGGCTATTGACAATGGCGGCTGGTCGATGGAGCCCCATGTTGATCTTGTGCAGACCCTGTTCAGTTATGCAAAGTCGCAGTTCAAGGATTTGAAAACATATTTCTTCCATAATACTATTTATGATCTGTTATGGGAGGATCCGGCCAGATACCGGCGAGCTGTCCAGATTCAGGATTTTACCAAACTGGATCCGGATACCCGGATGATCATAGTTGGCGACGCAAGTATGGCTCCTTATGAATTAATGTCCACTGATGGCTCAATCTATGCTTTTGAACGAAGCGGCAGGCCGTCTCTCGAACAGCTGAAATTTCTTGCCGGATGTTTTCCGCGAACCATTTGGCTTAATCCCATTCCCAGTAATCACTGGCCGTACACCCAGAGCATCAAGGTTATCCAATCCATTATTCCTATGTTTGAACTGTCTCTGGATGGTTTGGAGAAAGGGGTGCAGTATCTTATGAGCAAGTAAGGTACATTGCGTCCACACCGGTGAACGAACCCTGCCCACAATTACTGCGGCAAAAGTTTCTTCACAACATGATTTGAGCCGTTTTGCAGGGTGACATTTCCTTTTTCGGCATTATTAATTCTCTCCATTGTATTTACCTCAATGTTAACAGTTTTCCTGAAGGTTTCTGAATATGTTACAATTTATGCCGAACTGCCTGCCGCTTCTCATTGGCAGTCTCCCTCTGAAAAATCATAGTGAAGCGACTGAATTAATTTTTGATTTTACCCCTCAGATTCCTTTGTGGCCCCAGTTGCCGGTGTATAAGGAGGAGGGGATGATTCTCCAGTTTATCCCCGGCCTGCCCGGTATCAGGGAGGCAAATGGAAAAACATACATAGATACGGAGAGCGAGAGCTTTGCCGCAGAGTTGCTCGCTTTTTATGAGGAATTTCTGCTCGTTTCCGAAGGACAGACGTCCCTCGACGGGTCACGTTTTCAAATCTCCCCGGAAGTGGCCAGAGGGTTTTACACTTTTCTGGCGGAAGCCGAAAAGCGAAAGGAACAACTGATTGGCATGAAAGGGCAGACGACCGGGCCGATCACTTTTTGTACCGGGCTGGTCGATCAGGCCGGGAGGGCTATTTTTTATAATGATGAGCTTCGTGATGCCGCAGTAAAGCACCTGGCCCTGAAAGCAAGGTGGCAGACCAGAAAAATGGCTGAAATTGGCGGACGACCGATAATGTTTTTTGATGAACCGGGCCTGGCCGGACTTGGTTCTTCAGCCTTTATCACCATCACCAATGAAGATATTATTAGCTGTTTTCATGAGGTTTTTGCTGCTGTTCGAGCGGAAAACGGGCTGACGGGAGTGCACGTCTGTGCCAACACTGAATGGCCGGTGCTGTTTGATTCAGGCGTCGATATCATCAGTTACGATGCTTATTCGTATTTTGATAAATTGATTCTCTACGCCAGGCAGCTGGCCGATTATTTTGCCCGCGGCGGGATCCTGGCCACCGGCATCGTGCCGACGACGCCGGAGTTTATCGACATTGAAGAAGTCGATTCCCTGGTCGAGAAATGGTTTGAACAATCCCATCGATTGCAGGCTATCGGCATTGATGAAAAAGTAGTGTACCGGCAGACATTGATTACGCCAAGCTGTGGCACTGGAACTGTTTCAGAGCAGCAGGCGCGTAAGGTGCTGGCGTTGACCAAAGGGGTGTCAGAGAAGATCCGGGCTTTTTATGGTTAACCGGCTGCTGGGCGGGCATGTTTTTATCAGTTGTTTTTTGCTGTTCAAAGGCAGCTTTTTGATCTGCAGTTCTCGTCTGGTTGCAATCGATCTGGAAGGCGCTTTTTCAAAGTAGACCAATTCTACTGGACGTCGGGTGCGCGTATATCTCGCACCCTTTTTAGGCGAATTGTGTTCTTCCATCCGGCGCATGAGATCGGTAGTGATGCCGGTATAGTAAGAGTTATCATTACAGCAGACAATATAGACATGCCAGGCTGGTGCAGGCTCGCTGCTGGTTTTTGGTTCTGCTTCATTCATTGGATTCGGGCCTGGGTATTCAGTCTGGTTGAATGGCTGTAGCTTGAGAAAAGGATTAACCTTGCTTGGTCCATCTTGCCAAATTGAATCGCAGATGGTATTCAAGTCATTTTCCGTAACCGGCAGTTATGAAAAGTCAATTTTCAGGATATATGAACACATGATAGAGCAAGATGATAGTGAAAACTTTCAGAGACAGGCGCTGACTGAACATCTCAGAGAGCTGCGTTCTTGTCTTATTATTTCGTTGGTCGCCGTATTTATTTGCTTTTGTCTCTCCTATGCCGTCATCCGTCCCATCGGCACCTGGTTTTTTAAACCATTGACCGAAGTCCTGCCGAAAGGAACATCGCTTATCTTTACCTCTTACCAGGAAGGGTTTTTTTTTATCTAAAGCTCGCACTCGTCTGTGGCGTGCTGCTCGCCTGTCCGGTCATTTTTTCGCAGATTTGGCGCTTTGTGGCACCCGGCCTGTTCAGCCATGAAAAACGGGTGGTCATACCGTTTTCCGTTCTTTCCAGCTTCTGTTTTATCGGCGGGGCCGCTTTTGGTTATTTTATAGTTTTTCCGCCCGCTTTCAAATTTCTGGTCGGCTATAATAACGAGTTTCTCACCTCCATGCCGGCGGTGAGCGAGTATTTTTGCCTGGCAACCAGGCTCCTGCTTGCCTTTGGAGCTATATTCGAGATGCCGATATTCATGGTCTTTCTGGCCAAGATAGGGGTGGTCGATGTCGGTTTTCTGAATCGCAACCGCAAATATTCCATCCTTGTCAACTTTATCATTGCCGCCATCCTGACACCGACACCCGATGTGGTCAATCAGTTGATGATGGCTGTTCCGCTCATGTTCCTCTACGAAATCAGCGTCATGGCCGTCTGGCTGTTTGGTAAAAAAGGTTTTTCCGGCTTTGGCGATGCCTCACCGCCTCCTGAGAACATATCAGAATAAAAGGATTTCCTAACTGGATTTTTCACCTTGTCTGCATTAATAGTTAATGGAGCTTTGGGCCGGGTTTTGCTCATATTATCGATAAAGATAATGTTGACACCAGAAGATCAATGGAAAAAACGAATGGAGGTATTTTATGGGTAAAAATGCAGAGTATGAAAAATTGATTCAGATCGGCAGACCCCCTAATATTACTCAACGTTTTCCTCATTCTCAGGCCCTGATCGTCAGTGGTAAGGTGATTGATCAGGCACTGGTGAAAAAGGGCAGGGCCATGACTATTGCGGCCAATGGCCGCAACAGCTTTATCATACGCGGTGCCCTTATGGCTGCGCAACGTGCCGACGCTGCACTGCTTATCGAAATAGCCCGCTCCGAGTCGAATTACTGCCCAACCAATTTTTACAATATTGCCCTGCATGTGGATTGTATCTGCAATGAACTGGGTATCACCATTCCCGTGGCCATTCATGCCGATCATTACGGCATAAAAAGTGAAGCCGATATACCGTTTGCAAAAATGGAAATACCGTCCATGTTTGATGCGGGGATAACCTCCATTGCGGTTGATGCATCACATATGCCGGACGATAAAAATCTTCTGGCCAACCTTGAACTCAATCCCTGTATTCCCAAATGGGCCGGTCTCGAGACGGAAGTGGGCGAGATTAAAGGTGACCAAGGTCTTTCCACCGTGGATGATGCTTCGTTTCTGATAAAAGGGCTTAATGCCCATGGTATTTTTGCTGATTGGATCGCCTTAAATAACGGATCGACACACGGACTGGAAGCCAGCGGCCAGGGTATTCAGGTCGAATTGACCGCCAGAATCCATGAGGCCATCGCGCGCTATGGCGTCTCCGGAGCCCAGCATGGAACTTCCGGAAATAATTCCGATAAATTGCGGGCAATTGCGGCGGGGACGCATACTACCAAGGCCAATGTAGCCACCGCCCTGCAGATGGTTTCATGGGGAGTGGAGGTCAATGATTACGGTAATGCCATCCTGGATGGCGACGGGAATTTTAAAAAAGTTGCCGGTCAGGGCGTCTCAGAGGAAATGTGGCAGCGGATGACCAGATATGCTGCTGAAAAAGGCTGGAAGGGCGGCAACTATAAAAACCTCAACCTGCCTTTTGAAAACCTGCTCCTGGCTCAGGAGAGGGCTGTTCGCGAGCGAATGAGTAAGGCAGTGGAAGAGTTCGTCTACAATATGTTGACCAAGGTGTTTAACGCCGAGGGTACCGCCACTCTGGCAAAGGAATTGATTTTGCAAGCAGGTTCTTTTGACCTGGGACCGAAAGGAAAACAGCTGGAAAATCCTATGGAATGGACGAAAGAGCTGATCGTTGAACGGGCAAAATCGCTGGTTGTCGATGCCGGACCTCCAGGCGATTTTGATGATTGAGCTGGATGGTACCCGTCCTGATTGTTAAAAATTACTTACGCTGGAAGAGATGAAAAAAATACTTGTTACCGGGGCTGCCGGTTTTATCGGGGCGCACTTAGCCCGAAAATTGATTGCCGGGGGGGCAGAAGTCGTTGGGTTGGATAATTTAAACGACTATTATGACCCGCAATTGAAAAGAGACCGCATGGCCGCTCTTGCTGAAGGTCCTGGGTTTACCCATGTGAATCTTGAGCTTGCCGACAGAAAGGCGATGGAAAACCTTTTCCAGAAATATAATTTTGATGCGGTTGTTAATCTCGCAGCCCAGGCCGGAGTCCGCTACTCGCTGATCAATCCCCACTCCTATGTGGATACCAATATTGTAGGATTTGTCAATATCCTCGAGGGGTGCCGACATTCAGGAGTAAAGCATCTGGTCTACGCCTCCTCGAGTTCGGTCTATGGTGCCAACACGAAAATGCCGTTTTCTGTGCATGATAATGTGGATCACCCGGTGTCTTTGTATGCGGCATCGAAAAAAGCCAACGAATTAATGGCCCATACCTACAGTCATCTCTTCAATCTGCCCACTACCGGGCTGAGGTTTTTTACCGTGTATGGGCCGTGGGGACGACCGGACATGGCCCTTTTCCTGTTTACCAGGGCGATTCTCGAAAACAGGCCTATTGACGTTTTTAATAATGGTAAAATGGAACGTGATTTCACCTATATCGATGATATTGTTGAAGGGGTTTGCCGGGTCGTCCAGCGGGTGCCGGAAAGCGCTTCTGCCTGGAATGGCGATGCTCCCGATCCGGCAACATCTTATTGTCCTTACCGGGTCTATAACATAGGCAATAACAACAAGGAAAAGCTGTTGCGTTATATCGAAGTCCTGGAGGATTGCCTTGGTCGAAAAGCGGAGAAAAATTTTCTGCCCATGCAGCCGGGTGATGTTCCAGCCACCTATGCCAATGTCGACGATCTGGTCGCAGATTTTAAGTATAAACCATCCACCACGCTTGAATATGGCATCGGCAAGTTTGTCGATTGGTATAAAGACTATTATAAGTAATCGATCTACAATTATCTTTTTTGGATGTATCTTCCAATGAGGCCTGCTTCTGAAAGGGGGCGGGCCTGTTCCTGTGCGGTGGACCGGCCTACTCCCTGAAGCCTGAGACGGATCGGGCTCGCAATAACAGTCAATCTTTGCGTGCCTTAAAAACGACTGGGTAAGCTTGTCATACCCTGGACGCAAGAATCCTTTTTTATCCTTGTTTCATTAATTTTCGTCAATTCAAGTAATTCCACCGGCCGTGCAGAGATTTGCCTGCCGGGCATTTGCCAATTATCGTAAGAACGTTATTTGGGGCCAAAAAGAACGGCTCGCGTACCGCAACGCAGAATATTGTGCATGTTTCTGCCATAGCCTACCAGCGTGGTGGCGCTGCAGCTATTTTTTATTGTCTTAACAAAAGTGCGATTTGGCACAGCAGTTTTAAGTTCTGTTGCAGGTTGAGATACTTTAAATTCATTCAGAAGATAAAGTGCTTCGGCGTTGGTGTTCCACACTACATCACCTGGCTGCAGTAAAACAGGAGCAGGCTGCGACCAATGCTGCCCGTCAAAATATGGCATAGTCAAAACAACAGGACGATAATTTTCATGAAAAACCGAAGTTACGCCAGCCTCTGCTTCAATGGTGCGTCGTGCTTGTGATAATTCACTGACAAAATCCAAGTTAAAATCGGTATTGGCACCAAATCGATTAAAGGCTTTTACCATCTCCATAAAAGTACCAAGCAGCATGACATCGCCGACGAAATGTGTCCGTTCGTTGGAGAGAATGACGTCATCCCCGTAGCGCCTATGTACACGGAAAGCAGCAGGGGAACGCCCGCCATTTTGATAAAATCGATGAGAATATTCGTTGGATTTAGGCTCTCGACCGCCGAGCAGTTCTTTTGTGACAGCCATAAATTCAAGCAAAGAAGGAGCATGAAACGGACGTGTTGCAAAACGGATTAAACGCTCACCTAACGAATGCATATTCATTTCATGCGGCGTCAGGGTCTGAAACAAAAATCCGTCACCAAATATGATTTTGCAGATATCGGGATAAGGAATCACCTTCTCTTTAGACTTAATGGTGGTGGTGCTGTCATTTCTTAGAAGATCCTCCTCTCTTGCCACAAGTACGGTAAGTGGATCATTCTCACACGGTTGAAAAGCTTGAAGATAATGTGTCATGGTTTCTCCTGCTCGGATGGTTAGAAATGTGCCGATATTGCATAATTTCCTAGTCGTGAACAAACTTCAGTTGCTCTCGTTGAAATTGCGGCGAGCGCATTTGGCTCGCCTGAAAAAGATTCCTTTCTCAGCGCTTGCTGGTATGAGCGGAGAGAGTCCTTCAGTTCGTCAACGTTGCATACGATTCTCAGTATTACACTTTTTGTGGTTGGATAACGAAAGACAGCACGTTTTCAGAAACGTTTGTAGGGCGGCCGAATACAGCTTGAGTCAATCTTAGCCTAAAAATCCGCAGGTAAATAGCAGATAATTTCCGCCGCACAGAGATTTTCAAGAATTATCCATGCTCAGGTGCAGCAGGACTGTCCCTTTTTAATTCTCTGAAGTCTCGATCCTTTTTTCTGCTGCAGTTTATGTGTCGGAAGGCAGATCAATCCCCGGCATTTCTGGCGATCCATCAAAATGATAGATAGATAGTTGAATCAAAAAGAAATTAAGATAATTGGCGGCAATGTATAAAAAATATTGATATAGAGCTGATTTTAAGCTAGCATCAGGAGCAGAGACTGAAGAGCAATGGTCGGGCTAGCTCATTATCAGGGCAGCTCGAAAGACAAGGTATATCACCCCATTGTATTTTTAAAAATTGTCGATCAGAAAGGAGGTCACCCTGGCAGGATGTCTATCTGCGAAAATAGGTGATGTTTCGTAAGAGATCACTGCAGCGGAAAAAATCAATTGAGCGGTATACGCAAAATCTAAACCATAAGCACTTAAGGAGTCATCAATGGGATTTGGCACGAACGGGAAAAGTGGATCGGTTATGGTTGTTGGAGCTGGTATTGCTGGTATGCAGGCATCGCTTGACCTGGCAGAGTCCGGCTATTACGTCTACCTGGTAGAAAAATCCGCCGCCATCGGCGGAGTCATGTCACAACTTGATAAGACTTTCCCGACCAACGACTGTGCAATGTGAGTCATCTCACCCAAACTGGTCGAGGTCGGCCGTCATCTTAATATAGAACTTTTAACGAACACCGAGCTTCTGGGCATCGAAGGCGAGCCGGGAAGCTTTACTGCGAAAATTCATCAAACCCCGAGATATGTAGATCCATTGAAATGCACGAGCTGTGGCGAGTGCGCAAAGGTCTGTCCTGTCTCCGTCCCGAACGAGTACAACGAAAGACTCGATTTCCGTAAAGCAATCTACAAGCAGTATCCCCAGGCAATCCCAGGATCCTTCAGTATCAACAAAGAAGGAACCGCCCCCTGTAAGGCCACCTGTCCTGCCCATGTCAGCATCCAGGGATTTGTCGCCCTGATCAACGATGGCAGGCATGACGAGGCCTTGAGGCTTTTCAAGGAAGAGCATCCGTTTCCGGGAATCTGTGGCCGGGTCTGTCACCATCCTTGCGAAAGTGAATGTACCCGTGCCCAGGTGGACCAGTCCCTTGCGGTCCGTGAGCTGCATCGTTTCCTGGGTGATTATGAGCTGGAAAAAGGTGAGTTGTACATACCCGCGCCCAGGGTGGCAAAACGCAGTGAGAAAATTGCGGTAATCGGCTCTGGTCCGGCGGGTGTTACTGCCGCCTATGCACTGCTCAGGCAAGGATATCATGTCACTATTTTCGAAAAGCAGGACGAGACGGGCGGGATGATGCGCTACGGCATCCCTGAATATCGTCTGCCCCGGAACATCCTGGCCAGCGAAATCAAGGTGGTCGAAAAGATGGGTGCCGAAATTAAATGCGGTGTTACCTTCGGCAAAGATATCACCCTGGAAAGCCTGAAAGCAGACGGCTATTCTGCCGCTTTCCTGGCGATCGGCCTGCACAGCGGCAGAAAACTAGGTATTGAAAACGAAGATATCGCGGGTGTCCTGCAGGGGGTTGATTTCCTGCGCGATGCCGCAAAAGGCAAAAAAATTGAGGTTGGCAAGGAAGTCGTGGTCGTGGGCGGCGGCAACGTCGCTGTTGATGTGGCCGAGACTGCCAAACGGCTTGGCGCCGAGAAGGTAACGCTTATCTGCCTGGAACGTCGAGAAGAAATGCCCGCCTGGGAATACGAGATAGCAGAGGCACTGGAAGACGATATCGAGATTGTCAACAGCTTCGGCCCCAGAAATCTCTTCCTGGATAATTCTACTAAGAAAATTTCCGGCATAGAATTTAAAAGCTGCACCCAGGTCTTTGATGCGAACGGCCGCTTCAATCCGGCATATGACGAGAGCGTCTGTCAAACCTTTAATGCTGATACCCTCATTATTGCCATCGGCCAGAGCGCTAATCTTGAAGGCTTCGCCGATCAGGGGATTGCCATCTCGAGGCCAGGTGGCCTGGAGGCGGATCCTGTCACCCTGCAGACTCCCATCGACTGGGTTTTTGCCGGTGGCGACGCCTTCTATGGACCCAAATCCGTGGTCGACGCGGTTGCCTGTGGTAAGGAAGCGGCTATCTCCATCGATCGTTTTATAAATAACATGGACCTGAAAGAAGGCCGTGAAAAGGTCTGGGAATATGTACGACCTGCAATTGAAGGTGAAGGAGTTATTGAACGGATAAAGGCCGAACATCTTGCCCCCGAGGCACGTGCCGGCAATTTCCTCGAGGTTGCCTATGGATTTAACGAGGAAATGGCCCAGAAGGAAGCACACCGATGTATGAGCTGCGGTATCTGTTCAGAGTGTTACCAATGTCTGGATGCCTGTCTTGCCGGTGCCATTGATCACAGCCAGGTAGCAGTTGACAAGGACCTTGCGGTCGGTTCCGTCATTCTCGCCACCGGTGCCAAGCCATACGATCCTACACCTCTTTCAGACATCTATCTGTACAAGAAAAATCCGAATGTCGTGACCAGTCTGGAGTTCGAGCGGCTGCTCAGTTCCGGCGGTCCCTGCCTGGGGCATCTGGTCCGGCCATCTGATCACGAGGAGCCTAAGAAAATAGCCTGGCTCCAGTGTATTGGCTCAAGGGACAACAATAAATGTGGCAACAGTTATTGTTCCTCCGTCTGCTGCATGTACGCCATAAAGGATGCAATGATCGCCAAGGAACACGCCGGCGGCGATCTCGATGCGGCCATTTTCTATATGGACATCCGCTCCTTTGGCAAAGACTACGAAGAGTATTACAACCGTGCCAGAAACCGGGATGGGATCCGTTTTGTTCAGTCCAGAATTCATTCGGTGACTGAAAACCCGAAGAATAGAAATCTTGTGCTGCGGTTCAGTAACGAAGATGGCGTAATGATGGAAGAAGAGTTCGATATGCTTGTTCTCTCTGTTGGTCTGGAGGTTCCTGCCGAAACCATCGAACTGGCCAAAAAGCTGGAGATAAGCGTCAACAAGAACAAATTCATCGAAAGTGAACCTTTTGCACCACTTGCGTCTTCGCGTCCGGGCATCTTTACCTGCGGCACCTTCCAGGGACCAAAGGATATTCCCGCTTCAGTGACTGAAGCCAGCGCCGCGGCGGGCCTTGCCGGCTGCGTGATAGCCGAGGCGCGGGGTACGGACACCAAGACTGTGGAAATACCGGAAGAGATCGATATCTCCGGCCAGGAGCCACGTGTCGGTGTCTTTGTCTGCAACTGCGGCTCCAACATTGCAGGCGTTGTTGATGTTCCCGGCTTACAGGAGTACGCAAAGAGTCTGCCGGGAGTAGTGTTTACCGATAACAACCTCTTTACCTGCAGCCAGGATACCCAGGGCAAGATCAAGGATAAGATCCTTGAGGAAAAACTGAACCGGGTGGTCGTTGCCTCCTGCAGTCCGAAAACCCATGCGCCGATGTTTATGGAGACTCTTGAGGCATGCGGGCTGAACAGATATCTCTTCGAGATGGCCAATATAAGGAATCAGGATTCCTGGGTGCACGCGTATAATCCGGAACTTGCCACCGAAAAGGCCAAGGATCTGGTCCGTATGGCAGTTGCCCGTGCCGTCCAGTTAAAGCCGCTCCATGGCAAGGTCATTCCGGTCAACAAGCATGCCCTTGTTGTGGGTGGTGGAATTGCCGGTATGAATGCCGCTCTCGATCTTTCCAGACAGGGTTTTTCATCCACCCTGCTGGAAAAACAGGGGGAACTGGGCGGTATGGGCCTGAAGCTGCACCACACCATCGAGGGTGCAGACGTCAGGACCTATGTCGATAAGCTTGCCTCGGCGGTTAAATCGGATGAGAAAATCACCGTTCTCACCAATTCACAGATTGCCCGATTCGAAGGTTTTCAAGGCAACTTCAAGACCATGGTTCGCGCGGGTGGTCTGGCAGAACCGCAGGAAATCGAGCATGGTGTCATCATCGTTGCCTCCGGGGCGAAGGAATACACCCCCAAAGAGTTCCTCTACGGGGAAGACGACCGGGTGCTCACTCAAACCCAACTGGGCGACAGGCTGGCGGAAAAGGGTGCCTCTGATCTGGATTCCGTCGTTATGATTCAATGTGTTGGCTCGCGCAATGACGAGAGGCCCAATTGTTCGAGGATCTGCTGTCAATCGGCGGTAAAAAATGCGCTGGCTATCAAAAAAAGCAGTCCGGATACCCAGGTGTTTATTCTCTATCGCGACATGCGCCTCTATGGCCAGATGGAAGATTATTACACCGAGGCCAGAAAGCAGGGCGTCATCTTTGTCCGATACTACAAGGAAAACCCACCTGTGGCGAAAGCTTCAGACGAAGGTGTGCTGGTGACGGTCAGAGACCATATCCTGCAGCGAGACGTGGAGATATGTGCTGATGTCCTGGTACTTTCCGCAGGCGTCGTGCCAAACATTTCCGATGAACTGACCAGCAAGATGAAACTCAACGCCAACCCCGAAGGGTATTTCCTTGAGGCCCACGTCAAGCTGAGACCGGTGGATATGGGAACCGACGCTGTTTTCTTATGCGGTACCGCCCATGGACCGAAACTGATCTCCGAGGCCATCGTCCAGGCGAATGCCGCTGCGGCGCGGGCCGTTACTTTTCTCTCCAAGGATGAGATCAAGCTGTCGGCCATCAAGGCTGAGGTGTTCCCGGATCACTGCGTCAAGTGTCTGACCTGTGTGAGGTCCTGCCCATTTGAGGTCCCGCAGTTCAATGTGGCGGCAGGAGAAATCCAGATTGATCCGGCACTCTGTCAGGGATGTGGAGTCTGCGCCTGTGTCTGTCCGAGACAGGCCATCAACCTCAACAACTATGAAGACAATCAGATTACCTGTGAGATCGAAACTCTGCTGGCGGAGGGAATATAATGGCTGATTTTAAACCAACTATTGTAGCTTTTTGTTGTGATTACTGAGGGTACTCTGCTGCGGACCTGGCAGGTTCGATGAGGCTGACGTACCCAACGAACATAAAAATACTCCGCGTCCCATGTACCGGCAAAGTGGATGTGATGTATATGCTCCGGTGTTTTCAGGAAGGGGCCGACGGTGTGTATTGCGTCGGCTGTCTTGAGGGCAACTGTCATTATAATGAGGGAAATCTCCAATGCCGGGAACGTGTCAATCATATCCATGATCTTTTGGAGGAGATCGGTATCGAAGGCGACCGGGTCAGGATGTATAACCTGTCTTCAGGCGAAGGGCCAACATTTGCAAAGTTTGCCCAGGAGATGACCGAGCATATCCTGTCCCTTGGACCCAATCCCTTGAAGGCGAAACCAAGGAAGGTGGCAGCTCCAGCATAAGGGCGAATTCACCTGGACAGAATCTTTTAAGAAATATATTGACGAAGGTCGCACTTGACTGGACCGGGATGGTATCCGTCCCGGTCTATATTGGAGGATTTTATGATAGTTGCCCAAAGAAAACCCTTTGCCGAAATTAAAGAGATGCTGCAAGGGTACAATAAGGTTTTAAACGTCGGCTGCGGAACCTGTGTCTCCGTCTGCCTGACCGGCGGAGAAAAAGAGGTCGCCGTGCTGAATACCGAACTCGAGATGGCAAGACGGCTCGACGATGATCCCATCGACATCCAGGGCCACACCATCGAACGGCAATGCGATCGCGAGTACCTGGCCGAACTCGACAGCATCATCGAAGAAGGAAAATTCGATGCGCTCATGTCCATGGCCTGTGGCGTCGGTATTCAGTTTCTTGCGGAAAGATATCCGCTTATCCCTACCTTTCCGGCGGTCGACACCAGCGGTCTTGCCGTAAATCAGACCGTCGGCTGGTATGAGGAGCGATGCCGCTCCTGCAGCCAGTGCGTTCTCGGCTTCACCGGTGGAATCTGCCCGATCACCATGTGCGCGAAAAGGCTTTTAAACGGACCATGCGGCGGCACCAATAAAGGGAGTTGTGAGATCAGCAACGATCAGCCGTGTGCCTGGTTCAGGATCTGGGAACGGCTCTCCGGTCAAGGTCGCCTTGATTCTATCAAGAAAATAAACACAACCCGTGGCTGGAAAGATCAAGCTCCGAGAAACCTGATGCAACCCGGGTATAAAAAACCCGAAAAAATGGCCAAATAACAGGATAAAACGACGTATTCTTTTTTTCCTCTTACCCTTATCGTGAAGCAGAGGATCCTATATGAGCACAGAAACACATTTCAATTCAGAAAGTAACCTGGAAAAGGTTCTTAAATCCGGTCAGTTTGCCTTCACCGGTGAACTGGGGCCCCCCAGAGGGACCGACGTTCAAGAGGTGAAAGAAAAGGCAAAGTTTCTCAAAGGAAACGTTGATGCCGTCAATATTACCGACAATCAGACTGCGGTCGTGAGAATGTCCAGTTGGGCGGCTTCCCTCATTCTTATCCAGGAAGGACTCGAACCCAATTATCAGATGGTGTGCAGGGATAGAAATCGACTGGCCATGCAGGCCGATATTCTCGGGGGATCTGCTTTAGGCATCCGCAATATGCTCTGCCTTTCAGGAGATCACCAGCAATTCGGCGATCATCCCGATGCCATGGGCGTGTTTGATATCGACTCCACTCAGCTGATCGCCATGGTCAAACAGATGCGGGATGAGGGCTTATTTTTAAATGGTAATGAAATCCATCAACCGCCGAAAATGTTTATCGGGGCAGCCGCCAATCCTTTTGCCGACCCCTTTGAATGGCGCGTGCATCGTCTGGCCAAGAAGATTGAGGCGGGGGCCGACTTCATTCAGACGCAATGCATTTATAACATGCCAAAATTCCGTGAGTTTGTCCGGCTCGCCAATGAAGAAGGGTTGACCGAAAAAGTCTATATTCTGGCCGGCGTCACACCGATGAAGAGTGTTGGTATGGCCAGGTATATGAAAACCAAGGTGCCCGGGATGGATGTTCCGGATGAGATAATCAATCGTTTAAAAGGGGTCGAGAAGGATAAGGTCGCCCAGGAAGGCATCAATATCGCCTGCGAACAGATCGAAGAATTCAAAGAGATGAAGGGAGTGCACGGTGTCCACATGATGGCCATCGAATGGGAACATATGGTACCCGAGATCGCGGAGCAGGCCAAAGTTCTGCCGCGTCCGGTTTTCAGTTAACCTGTTGCCTGCAACACCCTGCCAGCAGAGCCCGGTCAGCTCACGTACCGGGGCCCTGCTGGCAGGATTCACAATGCCATCTATATTCGTAACGGAAGACTAGTCGCAATCAGGCTCAAAAAAGAGTTTTCGATGGGCTGCATCGGAAATAGCCACTACCGCAGGGTGCCTGATAATACGTTCCACCGAGATGGCATAAAATTTTTCCCTGATTTTACTGGTCCGACCGATAACCTGGACTTGGTACTGGAGTTCAACTTCTTTTTCGATAACCGTTGGTGCCATAAAGATCCCTTCACCGGCCTGGCCGAAGACTGTCAACAGTGCATTGTCGTCAAATTCACCAATTATCAGGGGGCGCACGCCAATTCTTTCAAACCACTGATCGAGCATTCCCCGCAATGTGCTCATGGCCATCGGCAGCAGCATGGGGGATTGGTCAAGAGAATAAGGGAAGTTGCTCTGCCGTGGTTTTGCAAGTTTTTCTACGCCAAAGAAAGAAACACCGCACTCACCCAACAGGTGATTGTACGCCTTAATGCTCAAGCTTGAACGCAGCGGGGTATCGGTCAGCACTACATCGAGTTTATGCAGTGCCAAATCGGCAAGAAGGGGCTCGTCTTTTCCTTCATGGCAAATAAGGCGAACCGAATCGGGCAATTTCCCCGCTGGCTCAAGAAGCTTGCGCGCTACGAGTTTTGGCACTACGTCTACCAGTCCTACTTTCAGGGACAACGGGCCGGTTGCAGGTCTTCCACGCAGGGCGTCCATCATCTCGCGTCCCAGGGAAAAGATCTCATCGGCATAGCGATACACAAGATGCCCCATATCTGTAGGCTCAAGATTCCGGCCTGCGCGCTTGAACAGTTTTGCCCCTAAGGATTCTTCGAAGGTGGACAGTTGCGCGCTCACCGTTGACTGGGCCAGGCTGAGTTTGCTGCTGGCTGCGGTAATGCTGCCTTCTTTCATTACCGTCCAGAAATAAAAAAGATGATGGTAGTTAAGCCATTCCATAATGTTGTGATCCCCTCTGAATTGAGACTGTATCCCCATGTGGTAAAAAAAGATTGTTCGATTAATTCGAACTATCATAGCATATTTATCTAATTGACCTAATCGTTGTTTGACTTTACTCTATAGCCTACCAGAAATTTGTGATGGATTGTTGCATTATAACTATTCACCGGTGAAATGCTTTAGAGCCGCGATCATCAATGATATAACAAAAGGAATCAGGAGTTGGCCAATGAGTAGAACCAGTATTTTACACCTTATTACAATCCTTGCAGCCTCGCTGGGGTTTTGCGGAGCAGCATTTGCGGCTGCTCCGGGAGCCGCCGGGGAAGCCTTGGATCTTACCCGGCACTGGGGCGGTTATGTCTCGCTGATCTTCTTTGTCGTGGCGTATGTATTTGTCATGTTGGAAGAAACTACGCATATGCGAAAATCCAAACCGGTTCTGCTGGCCGCGGGTGTGATCTGGGGTATTATCGGCTTGATATATGCGATGAACGGCATTGATCATGTCGCGGAGACGGCAGTTCGGCACAATATTCTTGAATATGCCGAGTTGTTCCTTTTTCTGCTTGTTGCCATGACTTTTATTAATTCCATGGAAGAGCGGCGGGTGTTTGAGGTTCTCCGGGTGAAGTTGGTCAACGCCGGCTATTCTTACCGGAAGCTGTTCTGGATTACCGGTCTTCTCGCCTTTTTCATTTCGCCAATAGCCGATAATCTTACGACTGCTCTGCTCATGTGTGCCGTGGTAATGGCTATTGGTCAGGATGATAAAAAATTTATCTGCCTGGCTTGTATAAATATTGTTGTAGCGGCCAATGCCGGTGGCGCTTTCAGCCCATTTGGCGACATCACCACGTTGATGGTATGGCAAAAAGGCATTTTGCAATTCCAAGAATTCCTGCCTTTGTTTGTTCCTTCTGCGGTGAACTGGCTGGTGCCGGCGACCATTATGAGTTTTGCCGTCGCCGACAAACAACCGGAAACCGGGGTGGAAGACTTGAAGCTGAAGCGCGGCGCGCTGGTTATTATCACCCTTTTCCTCTGGACCATTGCCACCGCGGTTTGTTTTCATAACTTTTTGAAACTTCCACCGGTGATCGGCATGATGGCCGGTTTGTCGCTTTTGAAGATTTTCGGCTTCTATCTCAACAAGACCCATGTCTCAGACCGGGAAACATATGATCCTGTGAAAGCGGAGCAACGAATCGGGCAGATTGTTCCCTTTGATGTTTTTGCAAGAGTTGCCCGGGCCGAGTGGGATACACTGCTCTTTTTTTACGGGGTTATACTCTGCGTCGGTGGCCTTGGTTTCATGGGGTACCTGGCTCTCGTATCACAGATAATGTACCTGGACTGGGGACCGACAACCGCTAATGTCATGGTCGGTGTACTCTCGGCAATCGTCGATAATATCCCGGTCATGTTTGCTGTTCTGACCATGATGCCTGAAATGTCCCAGGGACAGTGGCTGCTTGTTACCTTGACCGCCGGAGTGGGCGGAAGCCTGCTCTCCATTGGATCTGCAGCCGGGGTGGCACTGATGGGTTCAGCCAGAGGTAAATATACCTTTTTCGGCCACCTCAAATGGACTCCTGTCATCAGCCTGGGATATGCCGCGAGTATCTATACCCATTTTTTGATAAACGGCTCGTTAATGTAACTGGCCATTTTTATTTTGCCCGGCCTCCGTGTGTGCATTCTAGCCATTATGCTCCACGGGGGAGCAATCATTTACAGTCCCGGTGTGGGATTTTGCATAAACAAATATAATTGGAGATTAAAGAAGATTATGACAACCTTATGGAAGGGATTCGCGCCTGTTTTTTTACTGCTTGTTGCGTTCACCCTCATTGAAGGCGGGGTTATGGCGGATTATGCCGATGCCCGTTCCAGGATGGGAGGGAAATCGTTCAGTTCAAGCCCCAGGAAGGCACCGGTGAGTACTCCGGCAAGTGCACCTGCAACCGGGGGCCTTGGTCGCGGCCTGATGGGAGGGCTCCTCGGTGGAGCAATTGGTGGAATGCTGTTTGGCTCGATGTTCGGGGGTGCAGGCTCCGGCATGGGAATTCTGCCCCTGTTGCTTCTCGGTGCAGCAGCGTTTTTTCTGTATAGAAGATTCGCCAAAGCCCGGCAGAGTGTCGGCAGTAATGGGGCGAATCTATATGCCAGACAAGGCGTACCGCCATCCAGTATTTTTGGCGGTGGCAATGACAATAGTGCTCGAGCCCCGGCGAGCATCGGAGAGAATATTTTAGATGATGGTATAAACCAGATCAGAGAGACTGATCGCGATTTCGATCCGGCCTATTTCACGGAAGTGGCTTCCGATGTCTTTTTTAAGGTGCAGGCCGGTTGGATGCGTCGAGATCTCGATTCGTACCGCCATCTTCTCGGGGAGCAGCTTGCAGGGGAATATGAGAAACATTTTGCGGAAATGCGAGAAAATGGGCATATCAACAAACTGGAGTCTATTGCCGTTCGTGGACTGGAGATTGTTCAAGCCGGCAGCGATGGTGGTGAGGATTTTGTCACCGTGCTGTTTACTGCAAACCTTCTTGATTACACTGTTGATGACAAGAGTGGCGAGCTCGTGTCTGGAAGTATGACCGATCCGGTTAAGTTTTGCGAGGAATGGACCTGGGCCCGACCGACCGGTTCCCAGAACTGGAAGCTCGAAGGCATACAGGAAAAGTAATTTTACACCCCCGCCCGCACACCGCATTTTTTGCTCTTGTGCGGGCGGTATTGGTTTTTTACGTCTTCATGGGCGGGTCTGTCCAATATAAGCACGTTCATGCTTGTGTGGTTCATATAAAAATAACGACCGGGAATCAATATCAATATGGTTGAGTGGCTCCTTATGCCCGAGGCATGGGTGGCGCTGGCCACACTTCTTGCCCTCGAAATTGTTCTTGGAATAGATAATATTATCTTCATCACCATTCTGGTCGGCAGATTGCCAGAGGTGCAGCGAGATAAGGCCAGAACTTTGGGGATAGCTTTTGCCATGATCTCCCGGCTCATGCTGCTCTTTAGTCTCGCCTGGATTATCGGTATGGTTGAGCCCTGGTTCGCGCTGTTCGGGCGGGAGTTTTCCGGCAGAGATCTGGTGTTGATCGGGGGTGGGCTTTTCCTTTTGGCCAAGGCAACCCATGAGATTCACACCAGTCTGGAGGGCGTCGATGCAGACCAGCCAGCGCCAGGCACTGTCAGTGGTTTCTTCGGCACTATTGTGCAAATCACCCTTCTTGATATAGTTTTCTCACTCGATTCGGTTATTACCGCAGTTGGTCTGGCACAGCACATTTCGATAATGGTCATTGCCATCGTCGGATCGGTACTGGTCATGCTGTTTGCTGCCAAGCCCATCGGAATCTTTGTCGACTCTCATCCGACCATCAAAATACTGGCATTGTCGTTTCTTATGCTGATCGGCTGTACCTTGGTCGCCGAAGGCTTTGATGTCCATGTGCCGAAAGGGTATATATACTTTGCCATGGCCTTCTCGGTGATGGTTGAGCTGCTGAATATTCGGATTCACCGCGGCGGAAGGGGCAGCTCGGTAACCTTGCATAAAAAGATAGAAAGTTGAACAGAGCGGAGTCTGCTTATTTTCTGATGTTATTCCTCTCTGCCCATCAGCTTTATCGCTGCCCGGATGATTGCCGGGGCGTCGATAAAACTGTTTTTCCAGAGTGTTTTTTGTGGACCATGTTCGACAAAATGATCCGGATGGCCCAGCATGCAGGTCTGCACCGAGTAGAGATTCCGGCGGCTGAAGAGTTCGAGGACGGAGCTGCCGAAACCACCCAGTCGGGCATTGTCTTCGACGGTCACGACCCGTTTGGTCTGGGCGGCCCATCGACAGATCAATTCAGCGTCCAGTGGTTTGATGAAACGAGGATTAATGACGGCTGCACTGATGCCGACCTTTTCGAGTCCTTTTGCTGCCTCAAGGGCTGGATACACTCTGTTTCCCACCGGCAGGAGCAGGATATCGCTGCCTTCCAGCAGTAATTCGCCCTTGCCGATTTCGAGTTTGTGCAGTGACGTTGCCAGCGGCACTTCATACCCCGGCCCTCGAGGATACCGAACCACCGATGGGCCGTTATGGTAGATGGAGGTATAGAGCATATGCTGCAGTTCTTCCTCATCTTTCGGCGACATGATGACGATGTTGGGGATGAAGCGCAGAAATGATAAATCGAAGACTCCATGATGCGTAGGGCCGTCGTCGCCGACGACTCCTGCCCGGTCAATGGCCAGGGTAATCGGCAGGTTCGGGATGCAGATGTCGTGGATGATCTGGTCCAGAGCACGCTGGAAAAAAGTCGAATAAATAGCGACCACCGGACGTAATCCCTCAACAGCGAGGCCGGCGGCAAAGGTGACTGCGTGCTGTTCGGCGATGCCGACGTCAAAGAAGCGATGTGGAAACTCGGTGGCGAATCTTTTCAGTCCGGTTCCCGACACCATGGCTGCCGAAATGGCGACGATTTTATCGTCGCCTGTCGCAAGGTCGGCAATGGTATCGCCAAACACCTTGGTATAGGTTACTGCCCCTTTGGAACCATGAGGTTTGCCGCTGACAATATCAAAAGGCCCGATACCGTGAAAGATGTCAGGATCTTTTTCGGCCGGCTCGTAGCCTTTGCCTTTTTTGGTCAGGACATGAATGAGTACCGGACCGTGTTCCGTGTCACGAACGGTTTCAAGCGTCTCGAGCAGGTCTTCCAGGTTATGGCCGTCAATAGGACCAACATAGTCAAACTTAAAGGCTTCAAAGAGCATGCCCGGGGTGAAAAAACTCTTAAAACTTTCCTCGCTTTTTCGCAGAATGTTGAGGATGTTTTCACCCACATCGGAGATCTGCAGTTTCTCGACCAGATGGGCCTTCACCCGGCTCATTGTCCGGCCGGTGAGTTTGCGGCTGAGAAAACTGGACAGTGCGCCGACATTGGGGGAAATGGACATCTCGTTATCGTTGAGGATAACAACGAGATCTTTATTGAGATGCCCCGCATGGTTCAGGGCCTCGAAGGCCAGACCGGCGGTCATCGAACCATCGCCGATAACGGCAATTGCCCGGTGGCCATCTTTTTTGAGAGATTTGGCGAGCGTTATCCCCAGGGCGGCGGAGATGGAGGTTGAGCTGTGACCGGTTTCAAAGGCATCGTAAATGCTTTCCTTGAATTTAGGAAAGCCGCTCATGCCCTTGTACTGACGGAGCGTGGCAAACTGTTCTCGTCTGCCGGTCAGAATTTTATGGGCATACGACTGGTGCCCCACGTCCCAGATAAGTTTGTCATCGGGGGTATTGAAGATATAATGCAGGGCTATGGTCAGTTCTACCACCCCGAGGCTTGGCGCCAGATGCCCGCCGGTACGTGATACCACCTGAATTATATTGTCCCGGATATCCTGCGCCAGTTCTTTCATTTGCGCAAGAGACAGTTTTCGGATGTCGGCAGGAGATTGAATTCGCTCAAGCAGGGTTGTCTGGATTGTAGGTTGGGGTATAGACATAGCTTTTAAACAAATATTTGCAACACCAATCAGTTACTTCTGGTATAGACGTAGTCCGCCAGGGCGCGGAGCGGGTCGGCATTGTGGTTAAATCCTTTGAGGGCAGAGATGGCTCTGGCTACAGCTTCTTTTGCTTTTGCCCGTGTTTCTTCAATACCAAAAAAAGCGGGATAGGTCGCTTTGCCACGGTTGGCATCAGATCCGGCCGCCTTTCCGAGCTGTTCAGTGGTTGAGGTGACATTGAGCAGATCATCGACAATCTGGAAGGCCAGCCCAATGTTGTCGCCATAGACAACGAGACTCGCCGTTTGCTCCGGAGAGGCCCCCGCACCGATTGCACCGGCATGGACGGCACAGGTGATCAGGGCGCCGGTCTTGTTCTTGTGGATGGTCTGCAGGGTTGAAAAAGGAAACTCGGTGTTTTCTGTTGCAATATCCAGAGCCTGTCCGCCAACCATGCCGTGAGGTCCTGCTGCTCTGGCGATGAGATGAATTATTTTCAGTTGTTGCTCCGGGTGCATTGTCCCGTAGTCCGGCTCGCTCAGCAGATCAAAGGCAAAGGTAAGCAGACTGTCGCCGGCGAGGATGGCTCCGGCTTCGCCATAGAGGGTATGATTGGTCGGCTTCCCCCGGCGCAGGTCATCGTTGTCCATCGCCGGCAGGTCATCGTGAATAAGAGAGTAGGTGTGAATGCACTCAAGCGCGCAGGCCACCGGCAATAAATTTTTTTCCGTAGCGGGACACTTTTTCACCGCTTCGCCTGCCGCAAGGCACAGAATAGGGCGAACCCGTTTCCCGCCCACAAAAAGACTGTAGCGCATTGCCTCAATGTGGTTTTTGAAAGGGCCGGCCGCCTGCAGCGTCAGTTTTTCAAGCGTCTCTTCAACGAGTTTGCGCTTTTCATTCAGATAGATCTTGATGTCCAATTTCCTGTCCGTCAAACGGGAGAGCTTCAAGCTTACCGTCTTTTTCAAGTAATAATTCGACTTTTGCCCGGGCTTCAGAAAGCTGTTCGGCGCAATAACCGGCAAGCTTAATTCCTTCATCAAATTTTTTTAAGCTGTTTTCAAGGCTCAGCTCGCCGTCCTCAAGCTCTTCGGTTATCTGCTCAAGGCGGGCAAGGGATGCCTCGAAGGTTTTTTTGGCCATAATCAATCATCCCTTTTCAAAATAAAAGAAGGTTGCCTCACGTAATCATTCGGGCTAGAACTGTACCAGTTCAGTATCACAAAGGACATATTCTTTTTCCCCAGGAAGACAGTCACTCTCAGGGAACGTATGCCCTCTTGGGAAGTGTTCGCACACAGTGCTCAATAAAAAACATAAAAATAACGAAAATGCATTGTATATATTCCGTACGTGATCGGAAGTCGAGTGTAAAATATAATATATCCACTGATACGTCGCTCCAGTTCAAGTCCTTTGGGCGGGACGTTTTTTTAGCACCTGAACGAAATGATAAAGACTATTGAAATGTTTACAAGATGGCTGGCAACGGAAAAAGGGTATTCCGAGCATACAGTCAGTGGTTACCAGCGCGATTTACTGGAATTTCACAACCATCTGCGAGAGCAAGACAAGCGTGCTAAAACGGTGTTGAATTCGCAGCCAGGAGAGATTACCTCCGCTCAGGTGCGAAAATTTATTGTCAGTTTGCATGGTCGAAACAGTGCTGCTACTGTTGCCCGAAAAATATCGGCGCTCAGATCATTTTTCCGATTTGGTCAACGCCGTAAACTTTTGCAAAATGATCCGCTCGCAGGCGTTGCCGGGCCAAAAGTCGGTAGATTTATACCGGTTTTTCTGACTGTGGACGAAACGTTTGCCCTGCTCGATGCCCCTGCTGAAAAAGACACCTACGCGGCCAGGGATCGGGCGATCCTGGAGCTGCTCTATTCAACAGGGATTCGGGTATCCGAGCTGGTTTCGAGGAACGTGGCGGATCTTGATTTAACGGAGGAAGTGCTTACGGTACGGGGCAAAGGAAATAAGGAGCGGTTGGTGCCGGTCGGCCGTCCTGCCATTGAAGCGGTTCGGGGCTGGCTGCCACAAAGGTTACAACTTATCGAGCAAAGGGCGGGAAGGGGAAAGGTCGTTGAGAAAAATGCGCTGTTCCTCAATGGAAGAGGGAGTAGACTGACCACGCGCAGTGTAGAACGATTGGTCAAGACCTATGGGGAACGAGCTGGAATCACCCAGATGGTCACCCCGCATGCCCTGCGTCACTCGTTTGCCACTCATTTGTTGGAAATGGGTGCCGACCTTCGGTCCGTCCAGGAATTGCTGGGACACGCCAGTCTGTCGACTACGCAACGCTACACGCATCTGACCCTGGATCATCTGTCAGATGTGTACGACAAATCCCATCCACTATCAATTGAAGATATTAAGTCGGAGGACACATAGCGACGTGGTGACTTAGAAATAATTCTCTTGTGTTTTTTACCGGAAGATTATTTCGGAAAGAAACGGGCTCCGCGTTTTTCAGCGGGGCGTGCTACTGTCTCTCCGGAAATACAAAACCTATTTACTAGAAAGAATACTCATGAAAATACGATCAACGACAATTCTTGCCGTACGGCATAAAGGCAAGGTGGCTTTAGCAGGGGACGGTCAGGTCTCACTCGGCAATACCGTGATGAAACATCAGGCGCGCAAGGTTCGACGGCTCTATCATGACAAGGTTATCACCGGATTTGCCGGAGCGACGGCCGATGCGTTTACCCTCTACGACAAACTGGAGCAGAAACTCGAGCAGTATAACGGCAACCTCATGCGCGCCTCGGTTGAGCTGGCGAAGGAGTGGCGGACAGATAAATTTCTCCGAAGGCTCGAAGCCATGCTGATAGCCGTGGATGCAGACCATTCTCTGCTCCTTTCCGGAAACGGGGATGTTATCGAGGCAGATAAAGGAGTGCTGGCCATAGGTTCCGGCGGGCCATATGCCCAGGCTGCAGCCCTTGCTCTTGTTGCCCATAGCGATCTTGATGCCGAGGCGATTTGCCGTGAGGCTATGGAGATCGCCGCCAATATCTGTGTTTTTACCAATAATTCAATCATCGTTGAAACAATATGATCTCTAATCAATCTCTTACCCCGAAAGAAATCCTCATTGAACTGGATAAATATATCGTTGGCCAGCCGGACGCAAAACGATCGGTTGCCATTGCCCTGCGCAACCGGTGGCGGCGCAGACAGGTCCCGTCGCCATTGCGTGAAGAAATAGCGCCTAAAAATATTATCATGATCGGTCCGACCGGGGTTGGAAAAACGGAAATAGCCCGTCGTCTGGCTGCTCTGGCCCAGTCGCCTTTTATCAAGGTTGAGGCCTCGAAGTATACTGAGGTTGGTTATGTGGGGCGGGACGTCGAATCGATGGTCCGTGATCTAGTCGATCTGGCGGTAAATATGGTCAAGGAAGAGGAAAAACAGCGTATCGAAGGCGTGGCGGAAGCAAACGCCGAGGATAGGATCCTTAATATTCTTCTGCCGCCCGGACCAAACACCGCTTCAACCATCGGGCCGGATGATACCCATTCCTTTACCATCCAGAATCCGGACCTTCCTGTACGAAAAGAGAATGCTGAAGAAAATTCGACCAGGGAAAAGTTCCGGCAGATGTTACGTGACGGCCGATTGGACGACCGTGAACTGGAGGTTTCTTTAAGTGAATCAAAATCGATGCCGATGGTTGAGATCATGACTACTTCCGGTATGGAAGATATGCAGTCAAATCTGCAGGACGCCTTCAGTAAGATTTTTCCAAGAAAGAAAAAAACGCGCAAGATGAAGGTGCCGGAGGCCCTCGAGGCAACCAAGAAAGAAGAGATGGAAAAGTTGATCGACATGGATAAGGTCATCAAGGAAGCACTCAAACGCACTGAGGAGTCGGGAATTATCTTCCTCGATGAAATAGATAAAGTCGCTTCCAGAGGAGGCGGCGGCCAAGGGCCCGAGGTTTCCCGTGAAGGCGTGCAGCGTGATCTTCTGCCGATTGTCGAAGGGGCTACGGTCAGCACCAAGCATGGCATGGTGAAAACCGATCATGTGCTGTTTATTGCCAGCGGCGCCTTCCATATGAGCAAGCCTTCAGATCTCATTCCCGAATTACAGGGCCGGTTTCCCATTCGGGTTGAATTGCATTCCCTTGGCAAGGATGAATTCGTGCGTATTTTGACCGAGCCGGAAAATGCCCTGATCAAGCAATATGTCGCCCTCATGAAAACAGAAGGAGTCGACCTGATCTTTGAAGATGACGCCATTGAAGCGATAGCCTCAATTGCCGTCGAGGTGAACGAGAGAACGGAAGAGATCGGTGCCCGCCGCCTGCATACGGTTATGGAGCGGGTACTGGATGTCCTTTCTTTTGAAGCCTCCGAACGACCCGATGAAACGTTTGTGGTCACTTCTGCCTATGTCAGGGAAAGGTTGAACGAAATAGTCAAGGATCAGGACTTGAGCCGCTATATTCTGTAGCAGTACCATGTTTTTGTGGAGAGAGAATGTTTCTGAAATTTTTTGGCAAAAAGTCCGGAAAAAATGATCAATCTGCTGTTGAGAAGGCCGCGGCATTGCATGGAATCGATGCCGAATTGAATTATTGTCCTTCCTGCGGGGATGAGTATAGAATTGATATCGACCAATGTGCGGCCTGCAATATTGCCCTGATCAGCGGTACGGAAAAGCTGGCGAGGATACAATTGGCACAGCAGGCCTTCGGCGAACGATCCATGGATATTTCGCCGGGAGACGAACTGGTCAATATCCGCAAAGGGCCCTTAAAAGACATGAAAACCCTGCAGAAAATTCTCGCCGGTGAGCGGATTCCCGCTATTCTGGCAACAGATGAGGGTGGCTGCGCCAAGGGATGCTGTGGACCTGAACTCTATTTGCAGATCAAAAAGGGTGATATCGATCTGGCCACCGAAGTTCTTACCAGGGAATTTATCAGGAGCACGGCTCTGGACATGCATGATCTGAGCAATGCCCAGGCCGTGTTCAACCCTCAGGATGCAGAGACTGTCTGCCCGGCCTGCGGCTGCCGGTTTTCGCCAACGGTTGGCGCCTGCCCGGAATGCGGGCTCTGCTTTGAGTAGCATCACCCGCTGTGAAATAATCAGTGGGGTTTTGTATTGTTATTCTCCCAGCGTTTTTTTCTCGGGGTCAAAGCTATTGGTTTCTTGGAAAATGTGACGGCCTTATAGTGGAGGACTTCCTCGATCTGATCGGTCAGTTGCCGGCAGGGTCTGATCGTCAGGTCCTTCATAACTTCAATATCGACTTCGCCCCGCCCCTGAAAATGCAGGGTCAGCAGGATCGGGCAGGAGCCGTGAAACTGATAGAGGATTTTCTTAACTTTTTCCATCTGCAGCCTGGACACCTTATCCGTTTCAAACTTTATCTTGGCCGAATCAGTGTATTTTTCTCTCGCGTCCTGCAGAGAATCAATGGAATCGGCAATAATCTTCGGCCCCCGCTCATCCTTTTGCACCGTTCCCTGGACAATAATCGGATCGGTTGACGAAAGGATCTCTTCACATCGGGCATACGTGTCCGGAAAAACCACTACCTCCACCGACTCGTAGATGTCTTCCAGGGTGAGAAAGGCCATGGGATCGCCTTTTTTACTTTTCAGTTTTTTGCATGTTCGAATCAGTCCCCCAATTCGAACCGGCTGGTCGTCACCCCATTCCGCCAGGTTCTGTATGGCGCAGTCGGTAACGGTATGGATATCATGGATGGCGTTATCGAGTGGATGACCGGTAATATAGAAACCGACTGTCTCTTTTTCGTGGGCCAGTTTTTTTCGTTCCTCCCACTCGGGTATGTCAGGCATAGGTATTGCTGCGGTATGAGTTTGACTCTTGACCTCCGGGGCAACTGAAAAAAGAGACATCTGGCCGCTCTGCAGGTCGCGCTGCACCGCCTTGGCCTGCTCCATCGCCTGTTCCAGTACCGCAAAATATTGGGCTCGGTTGAAGCCGAGGGAGTCAAAGGAACCGGATTTTATGAGACTTTCTATGACTCTGCTGTTCACTCGCCGGGAATCGACGCGATTGCAGAAATCACTGAGCGAAGTATATTTGCCGTTTTTTTCCCGTTCTTCAATAATGGAATCCAGAGCCGATTCGCCCACGTTTTTTACCGCTGCCAGGCCAAAACGAACTCTATCGTTAATAACGCTGAAATCCTTAATGCTTTCATTGATGTCCGGGGGTAATACCTCTATATTGTGTTCCTTACATTCATTGATGTAGAGAACAACTTTGTCGGTATTGTTCATATCGCAGGAAAGCAGGGCGGCCATGAACTGGGGCATGTAGTGGGCCTTCAGGTAGGCAGTCTGGTAGGAGACTAAAGCATATGCCGCGGAATGGGACTTGTTGAACCCGTAGCCGGCAAACTTGGCCATGAGATCAAAAATATATTCCGCCTTGTCTTTCGGGTGGCCGTTTTTCAGGGCCCCTTCCATGAATTTGACCTTCTCTGCATCCATTACCTCGGCGATTTTTTTCCCCATTGCCCGGCGCAGAATATCGGCATCACCGAGAGAGTAACTTGCCAGGATGTTGGCTATTTTCATAACCTGTTCCTGGTAGACGATTACCCCGTAGGTTTCTTCGAGAACGTGCTTTATATCGGGCAGCGGATAATTTGCCGGTTTTCGGCGATGCTTGGTTTCGACAAAATCGTCCACCATGCCGGAGTCGAGCGGGCCGGGCCGATAGAGGGCCACGAGCGCTATAAGGTCGCTGAACTGTTCCGGTGCCAGTTTGACCAGTAGTTCCCGCATGCCGGAACTCTCCAGTTGGAAAACACCCTGTGCATCGCCACTGCAGAGGAGAGCAAACGTCTTGGCATCATCCATCGGGATGGTATCGATGTTCAGATCTGTGCCGATATCTTTTTTAATATGCTTGAGTGCCTTGTCAATTACTGTCAGGGTTTTCAGGCCGAGAAAGTCAAACTTGATGAGCCCCGTCATCTCAGTATGCTTCATATCGTACTGCGTCAGGGTTTCTTCGTTGCTTCCGCGGCAGGTTGGGAGATACTGGGTCATAGGACCGGGGGAAACGACTACCCCGGCGGCATGGGTGGACGTGTGTCGGGCCAGCCCTTCGAGGGTCTTGGAAACTGAGAGAAGCTCGGCGATGCGGGGGTCGTGATCGGCGGCTTCCTGGAGCTTCGGTTCTTCTGCCATCGCTTTTTTGATGGTCATCTTCAGCTGCTCAGGAATGAGCTTGGCCACTTTGTCGACCTCGCCAAACGGGATATCGAGCGCGCGCCCGACATCGCGGATAACTCCCCGGGCCTTCATCGAACCATAGGTGACAATCTGGGCCACATGATCAGCACCACCATATTTCTGACGGACATAGTCGATCACTTCGCCACGTCGTTCCTGACAGAAATCGATATCGAAGTCCGGCATCGATTTTCGTTCGATATTAAGGAAACGTTCAAAGATAAGGCCATAAGGGATCGGATCTATATTGGTGATAAGCATGCAGTATGCGGCAAGACTCCCGGCACCGGATCCCCTGCCGGGACCAACCGGGATGTGATGTTTCTTGGCCCAGTTGATAAAATCGGCGACGATCAGAAAATAGGCCGGGAAACCCATAGTACTGATGACGTCGATCTCCATGGCCAGGCGATCAGTGTAGATTTTTTCGACTTCGGCGTTGAACGTACCGGCTGCACGCATGTCGTTAAAGCGGGCTTTGAGTCCATTCCAACAGGCATCTTTGAACATCGAATCGAGCGTTTCTCCTTCCGGTATCGGAAAGTTAGGAAAATAGTAGTCGCCGAAGTTGATTTCAAGATTGCAGCGATCCGCAATTTCCTGGGTAGTCGCAATGGATTCGGGGCAATGGTTGAAGCTTTTCTTCATAATCTCGGGGGATTTGAAGTAAAATTCATCCGTTGAAAAGCGAAAACGTTTTGGGTCGTTGATTGTCTTTCCGGTTTGGATGCACAGCAACAGCTCATGGGCGTGTGCTTCCTCTCTATTGAGGTAGTGGCAGTCGTTGGTGGCAACCAGTTTGACCCCCATTTTTGCGCTCAAAACCTTGAGACCGTCGTTGACCTGCTGTTGTTCCGGGATACCATTTTCCTGAATTTCAAAATAGAGACGGTCACCAAAAATATCCAACAGTTCCCGGGCCTTTTTTTCGGCGCCGACCATGTCATTTTTGCCGATGAGATAGGGGACCTGGCCATGCAGACAGGCCGTCATGGCAATGATACCTTCGTTATTTTCCCGCAGCACATCCATATCAATTCTTGGTTTATAATAAAATCCCTCAAACTGAGCGATGCTGGCCATTTTCATCAGGTTTTGGTAGCCGGTGTGATTCATGGCCAGAAGGATGATATGGTAGGCGATGGTTCCATCAACTATTTTTTTGACCCGCATGTCCCCCGGGGCTATGTACAGTTCGCAACCGACAATCGGTTTTATGCCGGCTTTTTTAGCCTTGGAATAAAACTCAAGGGCTCCGAACATTGCTCCATGATCGGTCAGGGCGACGCTGTCCATGCCGTATTCTTTACATTTTGCCAAAAGGTCGGCAATGCGGATGGCTCCATCCAGCAGACTGTACTGGGAGTGAACGTGGAGATGGGTAAAACCTGCACTCATAATTATTCCTTATATCCTTGGATACTTCCAAGATGGGCGCCGGAAAGGATAGCACCGTTTAGTTTTGCGCCGGTAACGTTGGCTCGAATGAGATTACTCCCGCTGAGATCTGCGTTGCTGAGGTCTGCACCTGTCAGGTCTGCACCGGCCAGATTGGTTCCCGTCAGTTTTGCACCAGACAGGTTGGCACCGGCTAGATTTGCCCGTCGAAGATTGGCAGAATGAAGATCTGCACCCGACAGGTTGGCACCGGCTAGGTTTGCTGCTACCAACTGTGCGCCTGCCAGGGTGACGCCGGCCAAATCGCAGTCGGGACAATTGCGGGCAAGGCTTATCAGGGTATGTTCCTGTTCCTCTTTGCTCATAGGGGCGGCAGGAGAGTCCTCTTGATCCAGAGCTTGCGTATTGCTCTCATCGGACAGGGACTGGCCTGTTGCCTCGGCCTTGCTATCAGGTTTCCTTGTTGCGGTATAGGAGCGCGCGCCATTCGAGGTAAAAAAGACATAAGAATTTTTTTCCTTGAAAATCTTATAGCATTTCAGATCGCCATAATACCAGTGAACAAATTTCATACAGAGTTCATCACCGGCAGAAATAGACCATTTCCCCGAGTCTTTTTCCCCTTGCAGGCTTGTTGCGTTGAAGTGACCGTCAGGCAGAAAGTGCACCCTGGCATCCATGTCAATCGATTCGAGATGAAGAGTATCTTCAGTCAATAATTCCTGTAATTCCAATTTGGTAAGTGGTGCTTTTCCGGCGTCTATCAGTTTTTGCATGGTCACAGGAGCACAGGCACAGAGAGAGCTGAGGACAAAAATTAACAACCATCGGCAGATTCCAGATTTCACGTTAACTCCTTTGTGCAGTGACTGAGAAGCATTATCAGTTGTGTGAGTACAAATAAATAGCATAGAAAAAACGATTTTGCACACCAAATATTCAGGCCGTGTGGTGATCGATATGTACTTTAAAATCAGTTATATATATTGATTATGCCGATGATTCCCACCGTCGCCGAGACATGCTGGGAGGCGTTGTGGGAACTATCATTTTACCAGTCATCATACTCTGATCAGGTCTACTGCCGCACTATTAAATTGTATGTTGTTGTCGAGAGCGTGGGGGGAGTTTTGGGCATTTTTTCGGGGCGCGGGAATAGCGTTAACGCAATTTTGTGGTGCCGCGGGAGAACACTTCTTTCGCCAATCCGGCACCTCAATTTTAAACGAGGGGCGTATTATCCAGTTCCTCGTTTCTTGCTTGATTTTGCTGTTCCCTCTCAATATTAAACCTCTCTTTAATTTTAGCATAGGAAACCAGTTGTATTTCGCGATCCGACGGGGTGAGAAAGGATTCAAGCTTGGTTTTCAGGATGACCGGATTCAGTTCAGAGTTGATAGAGATGACGCCTTCCATAATGATTTTTTGTAATAAAAGTTCCTGATTGGTTCGCTCCTTGACGTTGGCGGCAAAGGGTAAAAATAAAAAATTAGAAAAAATCAGACCGTACAGGGTTGAGGTAAGTGCGAGAGGAATGGCCTGCAGTATGACGGAGGTGTCACCGATACCCCCAATCATGGTGATAAGACCAACGACAGAGCCGACAATCCCAAAAGCCGGAAGATAGTCGGCTATGGCCCGCAGGACCCGCTCTGAATCTTCTCGTCTCAGGCGGAAAAAATACATCTCCGTGTTGAGGATATCTCGGATTTGGTCAATTTTATAGCCATCAATCATGCAGCCGAGTGCTCTGCGCAGAAAGAGGATTGTTGTTTCGTTTTCCTTGTTTTGCAGAGACAGTATGCCTTCCATGCGCGAGCGAATGGACAGATCAATGAGGATGTTGATGATCTCCGTTTCTTTCATCATCGGTTTTCGATAGGCGGCGCTGAGAACTTTAGTCACAATATGCAGTTGTTCTAGCCTGAAACTCACCAGGGCTGCAGATAAGGACCCGCCAATGACAATGAGGAGTCCGGAGAGATTGAAATAGAGGCTGATATTGCCGTTTATAGTAAAACCGACAATAAAAAGGGCACTGCATAAGATGAGTCCGACGAGGTTTTTATTTTTCATAAAAATTGGTGATACCGTTACTTCAGGTTTTGTTCCGTGGCGGGCACAGGATTTGGCAGTCTTTTGGAGACGATGATTTCCACTCGGCGATTTTTCGCACGATTTTCTGCAGTTCTATTCGGCGCAATAGGGCGATAGGCGGCATAGCCGCTGACCACGAATTGATTGGGGTTCATGCCCATTTCATCGATAAGAAAACGAGCCACAGTACTCGCTCTGGCCACTGAAAGCTCCCAGTTGCTCTTGAATCGATTCGAACGCATCGGCAGATTGTCGGTGTGCCCGACGACGTTAATCATATACGGAGTATGCTGCATTACCTCGACCACTTTCTGCAATGATGTTCTGGCCGCATCGGACAGTTCGCTTTCCCCGACGGCAAACAGCAGATCGCCGGTGAGAATTATGCGCATGGTCTTGTCTGGTACAATATCGATCGCAGCAAATTTATCAAGGCTATTGTTTTTGAGAGCGTCCTGACTGAGCGTATAGATTTCCTGGAATCGATCAGGCTCTTCTGTTTGAGGCTCTTCGCTTACCGGGCTGCTGGGCTCGATGATCGTTGCCGCTGGCGGGGGAGTCGGGGAGAGAGTATTCTGGGCAGAGTCGTTTGTGGGGGGAGGTGCACTGAGGCCCTTTGTTTCCTGCCGCTCCTCGTCTGCGGCCGGTAAGGATGCCGGTTCACTGCTTAATTCAGATTTGGATTTTGTCGGTGGTGGCATGGCTTCCGGCTGATATACGGTATCCGGATCGACTGATTCAATTTGGATCTTTTCGACTTTTTTAATCGTTCCGGCGGTGATAAGCGGCAGGCCGGGTGAAATGGGAGCAAAGGGGAAGGTCGCGCCACTGGAGTCGAGTGTCTGCAGGGCTTCAGTGGTGTCACCGCCAATGACCTCAGGCGTCTTTTTAGCGAGAAATTCCTGATGTGCCGTCTGATAAGCAAACATGGACAAAAACAGCACGAACATGGTCATCATCAAATCGGACCAGGCTATAGACCAGTGCGATGCCCGTGGTAAGGAGGCGGTAAAGGTGTTGTCGTCTATATGAAAAACAGTATTGCTCAGAGATCGTCTATCGATATTGACAAAATGTGAAGCATACCTGTTCTTGCTTGAACCTATCGGGAAGTCGGTGATCTCGAGAAGACCATCCTGCGAAGAATTTGCAGGCGTCTCTTCTTGAGGTAAATGCGCATTTGTCATAATAGTATTCAGCTCTATTGAGGGCCGGGCTCTGCAGTGGGGCAGTGGGGCAGTTGTACCTGTTGGTTTTGTCTTTTCGCCATGACACTTTTATCATATCGTCAAAGTGGTCGACAACCAAAGCAGAATTATTAAATTGAACACAATTATCGAATGGTCGGTTCAGCTAAAATACAGGCTTGAAGTCGAAGAAATGGCGGGTCTCAAGCCGTCGCACGGTATGGGTTTCTCCGCGGGCAACAAAAGATCGCGTTATCGCACCATTGGCGGTAAATCGAACTCCTTCAAGAAATTCTCCGTCGGTGATACCGGTCGCAGCTATGGCGACTTCTTTGCTTCTGATGAGGTCCTGCGCGCGGAAGATTTTTTCGAAATCGGTAATGCCGTGCTTTGTCGCCTCTTTTTTATCTCGATCATTCTCATAGAAGATCTTACCTTCAAAATAACCGCCCAAGCAACTGATCGCAGCGGCAACCAGCACTGCTTCCGGGGCATAACCGTAGCCTATATAAATATCAGCCTTCTCCCCGGTTATTGCGGCAAGGCAGCCAGACACTTCACCTTCATCGATGAGTTTAATCCGGGCGCCGCAGCTTCGGACCTCATGGATCAGCTGCCGATGTCGGGTTTGGTTGAGGATACAGACAGTCACATTTTCGGTGTATTTTTTGAGTGCCCTGGCAACCCGTTTGACATTGAGGATGGGTGGCTGATTGATGTCAATAACCTCACCAACCTGCGGGCCCACGGCAATTTTATACATATTGAGATTGGGAACCGATTGGATGGAGCCAGCTTTGGCAATGACCGCAAAAGAGGTTGAGTTATTTTTACCGTCGGCGGCCGAGCGATAGGCTTCAAGCGCTATTGCCATGATATCGGTTTTTTCACCACCTTTGCCGAGAACGGCTGGCAACTGAAATGCTTCGGGACGTTTGTTAAAGCGGTCATTGATCAGCACACCCTCTATTGCCAGGCGATTCAAGGTCTTGGTGATCGCTTTACGGGTCTGATTGAGGATATCAATATGGTCGCCAAGACCTTGGAGCCGCGCAGCTGTTAAGGCGGCAATCTCGGTGGCCCGGACAATTTCCATTCCGTAGTTAGTATCCATAGTCTTCCAGCAAGGGTTTATAAGGTGGATGGGTGATAACCGTTCTGTTCTCGCAATTCCGATAAGCGCAGCATGATAGCGTCTCGTTTCTGGATGAGTTTTTTCCCGGCTATGGTGTCCCTGATTTTCATGGGCCGACGGAACTCATCGATGAGTTCGATATCAAGAGGTGCTGACTCAAGTTTTTTCTCTGCCTCTTTCATTTCATCAGGAGTCGGTAGAATAATGCCGTATAACTGATGCGGTGTATGGACCAGAGAATGCCCCCTGTTATAATACGCGGCGGCAAATCCTCCATCGACATTAATCGCCACGCCATCCTCGCTGGCCATGTGCAGCCCTTTTTTATAATTGACCGGGGTATGCCCGAAAATTACTCGCTGCACCCCGAATTCCTGCTGTAATTTTTTCTTAAAGGCGTCGGTCTGCATGTTGTCCTGCCAGAAAAGACTTCGCTCGGTATGAGTCGCTTTATCCCTTAGAAAATATCGCTCGAAAGTCTTCATGGCATGTTTGCCGAAAAAGGGTGATTTGGGACCGCACCATAAATAGAAAAAGAGGGCTTGATCTTCCGGTCGCTGCTCTTTGCCATGGAGGTAATTGTCGCCGACTCTGGCAATAGTATCCTGAATAAAATTAAGCAGGGCTTTCCCTCTGCGTGCCAGGAATTCTTCAAAATCACCATCGGATGTTGACGGAATAAGAGCATGTATATTAAGGAAATTATTCTGAATATGATACGTCTTTCCTTTGGTGAACAGGAATTGGAGGAGACGTTTCAGGTGGCGATTGGTGGTGAACTGGATGACCAGGTCATCTATTATCAGCGTTTCCTCATCCGTCAATTGTCCCGGATTAGTATAGTCGAGAGTTGGAAAGTGTGTATCGTTCAGGCCACTGGTCTGCCCGGTTTTGAGCATGTCTACCAGTCGGTCGAGCCAAAGGCGGGATGTCATCTCATATTGCGGGAAGTCACGAATGGTTTGTTCTTCAAGTTTAAACTGGATGATCGTTAACGCCTTTTCCATACACCGGCCTTTATCGGTTTTTGCCTTGAAATTGCCGGTTACTTTTTCAACCGGATAGGTCCGTTCGGCAAAATCTGCGAGCTTCGAAGTATCGAAGCGTAATCGATCAAGGAATTCAAAATGATCATAACGGCAGGTAATACGCAATGCTTCGGCGATAAGCGAGCGATTTCCTGATGCGGCGCCCATCCAGAGGATATCGTGATTGCCATACACGTAATCAACCCCGCTTCGATAGAAGTGGGAAGAGAGAATCCTGAGAATCTTGTCCGGTTGAGGACCCCTGTCGAACACATCCCCGAGGACCTGAATGCGATCAAGCAACACCTGACGAATAGCATGGGATAAATGCGAAATCAATCTGTCGGATATTATCGGCTCTTCAAAAATTGGATCTGGTACTGGTAGCCCGGCAAGAAGGCGATTGATGACATCCCGGAACTCAGGACGGAATACTTCGCGTTCCTGAGATCGGATATTGGTGAGTTTATATTTTAATATTTCGACGAGACACAATATCACGTCCTGCATATCCATCTGGATATCTTCATCATCAAAATATTGTTGTTTCCGGATAATTTTCGTCAGATACTGGATCTTTTCGGAACTGAAGGTATTGGGTAAAGCCTCTTTGCATGTTTGATACAACATGCCAAATCTACCTCGAAGTATTGACTTGAAACGGTCGCCTTCTCCGTGCAGATCGCTGATCCATAGAGTGGTGGGGATATTTGAATTAAGCTCCAGATCGAGATCAAGCAGTTGGTTGGAAAGTTTATCGATCTCACTGACTCTAACTGTGGTGATTCGACTTGTGCCATTATTTTTCGACTGGATAAGGGACATATTTTCACCTATATAGCAGGAATGAAAAAAACCAAAACCCGAAGAGAAACATCAACGAGAATCTATTTCCAAATGTATCAGCCTCACCCCAATACTTGGTGTACTATAGCAAAAGATTGATAAATTGCCTATAAAATCAAACGATTTTATCTGATTGAAGATGCTGAGAATACCAGGAGCAGAAGTGTTAGAGAGGTACAATGCATGAAACGACAAAAGCCCCAGCAGGAATCTGCTGGGGCTTTTGCTTTATAAAAAACGGCGATGACCTACTCTCCCACACAGTCGCCCGTGCAGTACCATCGGCGCTAAAGAGCTTAACTTCCGTGTTCGGAATGGGAACGGGTG
>AMWB02154135.1_pt1 | contig 42125 bp, 35 predicted proteins | sample 200311 | NCBI WGS metagenome assembly AMWB02 (sample SAMN02737377, study PRJNA173069) | bioreactor metagenome | biome: anode biofilm in microbial fuel cells | place: USA: California | collected 2010-12-16
CTGAGGGTATCCGGAAATGAACACTTTTCATCCTGCAAAATTTTTATTCTGTCGTGCCTCCGGCACTATATTATTGTTGTTGCACCTATTTTCCCGGGACTGACGTCCCGGGCTACTAACTTTCATCCCCATGGGATTGAGGATCTAGGATCTAATAGTGACCAATGACCAATGACCAATGACTAATGACTTAAAATTCAGCATTCTGCGGCGTCCTCGGAAAGGGGATCACGTCGCGGATATTGCCCATTCCCGTGACAAACAGCATCAGCCGCTCAAAGCCAAGGCCGAAGCCGGAGTGAGGCACGGTGCCGAACTTGCGGGTCTCAAGGTACCACCACATCGTCTCCTCCGGGATATGCATCTCCCGGATGCGCTGCTGCAGCTTGTCCAGGTTTTCTTCACGCTGCGAACCACCGATGATCTCACCGATCTGCGGGAACAGCACATCCATCGCTCTTACCGTTTTACCGTCTTCATTCTGCTTCATGTAAAACGCCTTGATTTCCTTCGGGTAACCGGTGATAATGACGGGCTTCATGAAATACTTTTCGACAAGGTACCGCTCATGCTCCGATTGCATATCGGCGCCCCATTTTTCAATCACGTACGAAAATTTCTTCTGCTTGTTGGGTTTCGAATTCATCAGGATATCGATCGCCTCCGTATAAGTGATACGCTCAAAATCATTATCGAGGACAAATTCCAGCTTTTCGATCAAACCCATCGCCTGCCGCTCTTCCTGCTTCTTGTTCTTCTCCTCGTCATCCAGCCTTTTGGCCAGGAAATCAAGGTCTTCGCGACAGTTATCCAGGGCGTACCTGACGAGATATTTCAGCATCTCCTCCGCCAGGTCCATATCATCGTTGATATCATAAAACGCCATCTCCGGCTCGATCATCCAGAACTCGGCCAGGTGACGGCTTGTATTGGAATTTTCAGCACGAAAAGTCGGCCCGAAGGTGTACACATCCGACATGGCCAGAGCGGCCAGCTCGGCCTCAAGCTGCCCGGAGACCGTCAGATTGGTGGGTTTTCCAAAAAAATCCTGCCGGTAGTCCACCTCGCCGGCCTCGTTCTTTGGCGGTTTTACAGGATCAAGGACGGTCACACGGAACATCTCCCCTGCCCCTTCGGCATCAGATCCGGTAATAATGGGGGTATGAATATTATAAAAGCCTTTATCTGTGAAGAATTTGTGGATCGCAAAGATCATGGCATGGCGGATGCGGGTAACTGCTGAAAATGTGTTGGTCCGGAACCTCAGGTGTGCCTTTTCTCTCAGGAATTCCAGCGAATGCTTTTTGGGCTGCAGCGGGTACTCATCAGGATTCGCCTCGCCGTAAAGGATAATGTCGGATGCCAGCAATTCCACCCGCTGTCCGGCACCCGGTGATTCGATCAGCGTACCCTTCACCGACAACCCGGCACCGGTACTGACCCGTCCCAGCAATCCGGCATCGATCGTATCCGGCTGCACCACAACCTGCAGATTCTGAATCGTCGATCCGTCATTCAGGGCAATAAAAATAACATTCTTGCTTTCCCTCTTTGTCCTTACCCATCCTTTGGCAACAACTTCCTTATTCACCTCCCCTGTCAGCAGGAGTTCCCTGATCTTTGTTCGTTTAATCCCGTGATCTAACATGTTCATCTTATTTTGAGGTGCAAAGGTATGAAAAAGGTGATATGGTGGTTAGGTGGCATGGAGGCATGGAGGCATGGTGGCATGAAAGCATGGTGGCATGGAGGCGGTGAGGCATGGGAGCAGGGTGGTTAGCTCCGTTAGGAGCATAATATCGCTAAAAGGGCGGACGGCAATTTAAAATCAAAGTGCCATCGGCACGACAGAATGGTTTAATTTTGCAAAATGCCTGAAATAATTAAAAAAATCCGTCCTATATCCGATTATCTGCCATCCGGGTCATTTCCCCTCATAATTTCCGGTCCCTGCAGCGCCGAGTCGGAAGAGCAGGTGCTGGAAACCGCGCGGGAACTGGCAAAACTCCCGCAGGTCGTCGCTTTCCGCTGCGGGCTGTGGAAACCGCGCACCAGGCCGGGAGACTTCGAGGGAAGAGGGGAAGAAGGAATGGAATGGCTTAAAAAAGCGAAACTCGAGACTGGATTGCCGGTTGCTGTGGAAGTGGCCCTTCCTCAACACATCGAGCTATGCCTTAAAAATGATATCGATATCCTCTGGATCGGCTCGCGCACGGTGGTCAATCCCTTTTCGGTCCATGAAATTGCGGAAGTTTTAAAAGGCGTGGATATTCCCGTACTGGTCAAAAACCCGGTAAATCCGGATCTTCTGCTTTGGATTGGTGCCCTGGAGAGGCTATACCAGCAAGGTATCCGGAAGCTGGCCGCCGTTCACCGGGGCTTTTCAGCCTACAACAGCAAACCGTTCCGCAACCTGCCCATCTGGGAGATCCCGATTGAACTGCGCCGCCTTCTGCCCGGCCTTCCCGTCCTGGCCGACCCCAGCCACATCAGCGGCAACCGGAAAATGTTGCCCCATGTCGCACAAACTGCCATCAATCTCTCCTTCGACGGGCTGATGATCGAATCACACATCCATCCTGAAAAAGCCCTCACCGACCGCAACCAGCAGGTTAGCCCCAGGGAACTGGAAATTCTAATTGGCAATTTGGACCTTCCGAAGAAGGGAAAGGAGGAAAGGACTGAGGATCTAGGATTTAGGATTGAGGATCTTAGATCGAGGATTGATGAATTGGATGAGGAGATTTTAGATTTGATGGCAAGCAGGATGGAGATTGTAAGAAAAATAGGGGCTCAGAAGAAAGAGCTTGGGATGGATACGCTGCAATTGGAACGCTGGAGGCAAGTGGTGGAAGACAGGTTGAAAAAAGGAACATCTAAAGGACTTAGCCGGCATTTCCTCATGAAATTACTGCATGCCATCCACGAAGAATCCTTACGAATTCAATAATATCTTTCACAGCCATTTCCTCCGCCTGAAATAAAAGAGCATCGTAACAACGACCAGCACCATGATACCGACAACAATAATGAATGACCGGGAATCATTCTGAAGCGGCAACCCGATATTCATCCCATACAACCCGGTGATGAATGTCAGGGGAAGAAGAATTGCGGAGAAGAAGGTGAGGGTCTTCATGATATCATTGATCCGGTTGGTCTGCAACGAATCAAATGTTTTCGACAAACCCTCGATCAGTTCCTGGTAATCTTCCGCCATATCCCACATTTTCTGGTTGTAGTCGAGGATGTTGCCCCAGTACTCTTCCATATTCTCCGCAAATCCTTCGATCTGGCCCGATTCAAACTTGTGAAATAATGGTAGTTGCGGTTTCAGGATCGTATTCACCAGGATGATGTTTTTTCGCGTGATCGAGATTTGCATAATGGTCTTCTGTGCCCTGATGCTGAACAGATCCTCGTTGATCCGGTCGAGTTCAAGCCCTAAACGCCGCATAAGGTTTAGGGTGGAATTCATCAGTTTTTCCAGAACCCTGTAAAGAAGCGCATCAGAGGTACCAATCTCTATTTCCTCCTTATTGGCTATCCTTTTCCTGGCATCGGCAAACATTTCCGTCACCACCCAGTTCGTTTGATCGATGGTGATTACGTAATCCTCGCCCCAGAAGAATTTAACTTCCTTAATGGTCAGAAAGCGGTTGTGAATGTCAAAGCTGGGATAATGCAGGATGAGGAAATAATAATCATCATAAATGTCGATCTTGGGTCGCTGGTTGGTACTCCGACAGTCTTCGATATCCAGGGGATGGAAGTGGAAGTTGTCTTTCAGGTACTGCAGGTCTTCTTCAGACGGGCTTACGATGTGGTGCCACCTCAGGGTACCTATTTTTACCGTATCAACCATAACTGCTCCGGTTTAATGATGATTAGTATTGATGAATTTCTACATTCCAGTAGGATTTTGATCTGCGGCGCAAAGATAGCTAAAGGATTCGGAAAGGTATCCTTTTAATAAAGAAAAATGAACGTGTTTTACCGATTAATTATTATCGGATAATCAGTTTACAGGAAGCCCATACAACTTTTTCAGCCTCAATGCAACAATAATAAACGCCGGGTATCCATGTTGATGCATCTATTATAATATCCGTTGAAGCCTTTTCCGGTTTGGTTTCATAAACGATTTGTCCAATGCTGTTCAGCACCTTCAATTTAATGGTCTCATCCACAAAGTCACGGTTATATTTAACATTGACAAGTCCTGATGCCGGGTTTGGGTAAACAGTCAACTGGTTTTGAACGGTTACCGGACGATCATCGGCCAGCCCGGTTTCAACATCGACAACAGTTACCGTCATATCGTCCCAGAAAAATCCGTCGCCGGTCTCAAATACATCACTGATCAGCCTGAACCTGATCCTGATCTGCTGGCCAAGGTACTCGGCAAGGCTGATCTCTTCCTTGATCCAGGTATTCTGGGTCCCGTCATAGAGCGGTTCACCTGCGGCCTGGTTCGAATTGCCCGGGTGTGTATATTTACCCTCGGCAGGGATCCAGCTTGCCCCGTTATCATTGGATATCAATACCTGGACATAATCGTAACCGGCCTCGATATCCCATTTTGCCCAGAAATTCAGGCTGGCATAAACGACGTTAGACAGATCGATTGTCCCGGAAAGGGTCATGCTGTTATTTTCATTGTTTGAATACTGACCGCTCGGGGAATCGGCAATGGAACGGGCAGGTGAATGATATTGTGCGGTGGTGGTATTCCATTTATTGGATGTCCAGTTATTGAAATTGGAAGCACTGTCCTGGAAAATAACGACCGGCGTTCCATATATTTTTGTGATCGTATCTGAAAAAGTAGTTAGTCCGTTATTGACGGATAAAAGGAATACAATCTGATCACCGCTTTGAATATTATCGTTAAGTGAATAAGTAAATGCAGCACTGGCGGTTTCGAGGATTTCAAGGTCACTAAAGGCAAAAGGATCGCTGATTGTCGCGATGGCATCATTAACCGGTTCAACAGAAACCGTATAAGTAGCCCCATCTTCCAGGCCAAGGCGTTGAATTTCGAAAAATAGCATCCCCGTTGGATTTTCAAGGATAACCGGTGAAAGATCCCGGGCAGACGCGTAAGGGCCGGCCAGGCGGGCAGCCATCAGGTTCTGGTACATATTTTCCTGGCATAGCGGGATTATATTTTGAACCGGTGGCCAGAATCCATCTTCACCGCCACCAACTTCTGGCGTATAGGCTAAAATCAGGCTTTTGGTTTCCTGTTCACCATACATCCAATCGTCAGATCCGCCATTCGTATTGTAAATCGTCGTATTACCGGGCCCGAAAACATAGCCGTTTTCCGTATTCATGATATCAGCATGGGCATAAAATACAGCATCATGTTCACAGGGATCGGGAGTAAAGCCCCAGGCATACAGCAAATAATCAGAATAAGAATGATAATTCAATGCGATCCTGAATTCATGGTCCTCGCAGAAATCACGCATACATTGAGCTTCAGGTTCAGAAAAAGCAGAAGGCCCGCGGTAAGTGTCATCTGAAGGGATCGGTGAGGAACCTTCATTATCATTTCCCCACATATAGCCGTAATTGCGGTTGATATCAACTCCGTACGACCCGTCGTCATTCTGCCTTCGGTTTTTACGCCAGTTACCGCCACCGCCGGGTTCATTCTGAATATTATAAGCATACCCGTCCATGTTGACGATCGGGACGAAATACAGTTCGAAATTATTCACAATATATTGGACATCAGGATCTGAATCATAGTTTTCGAGCAGATAATACATGTAATAGATCAGCAATTGCATACCAATCGGCTCCCGGGCATGATGCATACCGCTATATAGTATTTCCGGCTCATTCTCATTGGTGTTGGGATTATCGGAAAGACGCACCCAGTAAAGATTCCGGCCATTGTGAGTTTCATAATTAAGTACGGATCTTGGAGAAATCAGTTCGGGATATTGTTCAGCCATATTATCCAGGTGCTCCATAGCCTGGTCAATCGTCAGGAACCCTCCGCAGGTGCCCAGCTCAAACCCTTCCGGAACCGGCCAATCTCGGCTTAATTCATACTCCATGCGCTTGACCTCATCAAGTTTCGGCATAAATGGCTCGTTGCGTTCCCGGTAAAACTCGGTCATATCTTCGATCATGACTTCATAACGGATACCTGATTGATCAGCAATCCTCAGTTCATTTTCCGAAAGCTCACAAATGACATAGACACCGGCCTTGAAAACACCGTGATCTATCTGAAGTCCTTTAGCGGCCATCTCTTTTAACTGATCCTGGCTGGCAAAAAGTTTAACCCGTGAATAGCGGCCCTGGGCTTGGATTGAAATCATAAAAACTGCAAGAAGAGCTGTCAGTAACAAACGTTTCATACCGGAAATAAATAGAAATGAATAACAACAAAGTACTTACGGCAAATATAGAAATTAATAAACCAATGGAAGGTTGACTTCGTATTATTTCCACCGGAAGGTCCTGATCATATGCCGGATATCCTCCTGGATAAAACCGATGACCGGAGCCAGGGAATCATTGTTGGGTTGCACATTGAAATATAATGCACCCCGGAGAAAATGGGAGGTGCTGTCCGTTAATATAAACTGGCATGTAGATGCTGCCTGCGAACCTTCGATAAAATAGACCAGGCCGAAAACCCTGTCCTCAGGCCGGTAAATCAGTGAATCATTGATCGCGTCAGCCTTGGGGATGTGTTTAACGACAAAAGTGCGGCTGTCTTCCATGAATTTGTTGAGGTTTCCTTCCACCGCTTTAAAACTGACGTGGATCCTCCCGTTATAGGCCGGAAAATCAATATTGATCCAGTAAGGCTCCGAACTGGGCCTGGTGTCGGGAATGATCCTTGCATAAACCGGGTATTCGAAAGTATAGGGATAAGTGGTGTCAAATCGGGTATATGCCTTTTCCGGGAAATCGATCCTGAAATATCCCCTCGGTTTTGGCGTATAATCCCGGTCGCAACCCGCAATGATAAATATGGACAGCAGGATAAGTACGAACGCCAGATTTTTAGGATTTTTCATAATGAGGACATTACGTTTATTTTATTGAATCCTTTTCAGAAGCTGATTTCATCAAGGTCACCAATACTCGTTTGATCCTTCTCTTGTCAGCCGCTTTTACGGTAAATGAAAATTGCCGGTATTTAACTTTTTCGCCGCGTTCAGGCATCCTTTCCATCAATTCAAGAATAAGCCCGGCCAGCGTATCGGCCTCTCCCCTGACGTCATCAAAAATATCATCTTCAATTTCAAGAATCTTGCAAAGGTCATTTAACGATATCTTTCCTTCAAATATATAACTGTGCTCTCCAAGCTTTTTATATTCAAATTCCCCAACCGGTTCATCATGCTCATCGCTGATCTCACCGACAATTTCTTCAATGATATCCTCGAGCGTAACAATACCTGATGTGCCTCCATATTCATCGACAACAACGGCCATGTGAATTTTCCTGACCTGGAATTCCTGGAGCAGGTCATTGATCTTCTTATTTTCAGGAACAAAAAAAGGTTCCTTGATCAGTTGCGTCCAGTTGAAATCCTTAACCCGGTTAAAATAGGGCAGCAAATCTTTAATGTAAAGTATCCCTTTTATATTGTCGATAGAATCATCATATACAGGAATCCTGGAATATCCTGATTCTGTAACGACATTGATCAGCTGCCGGAAATCAGCACTGATTTCAATAGCTGTGATGTCCATCCTCGATTTCATGATCTCCTTCACTTCAATATCGCCGAATTTCACAATACCCTGGAGCATCTTCTTTTCCTCATCCGGTGTATCTTTCCCGGAGGCCAGCTCGATAGCGTCAGATAATTCATGAGCCGACATGTTGTATGTGCGGTAGTTGATCCTTTTATCGACCAGCGAGCCGGAAGAGATAAGCATCCTGCTGACCGGATAAAAGAGCCAGAATGCCATTTTTACGGGCAAAGCAGATATCCTGGCTACTTTCAGGCTGTGCCGGTTTGCATAAGCCTTCGGCAACAGTTCCCCAAAAAGAAGGATTAAGAAAGTAACGGCCATGATCTGCACCAGGAAAGCAAACCAGTATGGAAAGCGGTTAAAATCAAACCAGCGGTAAGTCAGATACGTCGAAATGATGACGATGGCAATGTTAAAAAAGTAGTTGCTGATGATCAGGGTGGCGATTAATTGCCTGGGCATATCAAGAAGTTGCAGGACAACCCGGTTAATTTTGCCATTCTTAAGCCGCAAATCATTGATCTGGCCCGGTCCCAATGAAAAATATGCCTCTTCCGCGCCTGATGCCATAGCCGATCCGATCAGCAGGATCAGTATGGTCAAAATACCGGCAACAATGCCAAAGGATTGACCGCTTAAAGGAATTTCAAGTAAAATAAATGAAAACAAACTTAAAAGGTGTGAATCAATGCTGTCCAAAGTAAGCCAAATTGTTTGAGCAGGCAAAGATAAGTAAAAGTGAACAGTGAACGGTGAACAGTGAACACAACACTATTCACTGTTCACCGTTCACCCTTCACTATCTCAGAACGGCAGGTCATCGCCCGGCTCTGCACCTAGATCAACCGACGGTTCGGATGGCTCCGCATGTGTCGTTTTTTCTGCCCTCGGCGGTGCCCCGTTGCCATATTCTGCCCCGCCCTGCTGATCTCGTTTGCCACCGAGCATAACCATATTGTCTCCGACGATTTCTGTCGTGTAACGCTTGTTACCATCTTTATCGGTCCAGTCGCGCGTGCGGATCTTTCCTTCAACATAAATGGTATTGCCTTTTTTAAGGTATGACTCCGCCACCTCGGCCAGCCCGCGCCATAAAACAATATTATGCCACTCGGTCGAATCGACTTTCTCGCCGTTCTTGCCTTTATAAGATTCTGTTGTTGCAAGGGAAAAGTTAGCCACTTTTACTCCTCCTTCCAGACTCCTGATCTCAGGGTCTTTCCCAAGATTTCCGATCAAAATCACCCTGTTTACTCCTGCCATAGTTTTAAAAATTTAATGTTAATGAATGGTTTGATTTTACAAATTTAACGATTAAAGAAGAGATTCATTGATTAATCCGGAAATTTCAAAAATATACCCGGTCGTCAGGTGACTATTTTCAAAATATTTTCTATAAGCCTGGGAACCGGATAGTTATAAATGTCTGAAAGAGGAACTTTAATAAAATTTTGATGGAAATAATCTGAAGATTCCACAATGAAAAACTTCACCCTCAACTCCCGGTGAGATAATAGATAAGGTGCCAATATTTTTTCTTGTACGATATGCAGGCTAAAATTTCCGGTGATTTTTTCCCACTCTTCGCTTTTCCTGATCTCCTCCGGCGACAATTCGCGGTCAGCTTCAACAACCGGGAAATCATACAGGTTTTTCCAGATATCTTCTCCGGTCCTTTTTCTCATCCACAAACTCCGCCCTGGCCCATCTCCGGATAGTATGACAAGATAATTCAAGTATCTTACCTGTGGCTTATTAGGCTTGTTCATGACGGGCAGGATGTTGACCTGGTCATGCTTTAAAGCATAACACAGATCATTCAGTGGACATTGATCGCAAAGCGGCTGCCTGGGTTTGCAAACCATCGCGCCCATTTCCATGGCTGCCTGGTTAAATACACCCGGCAGATCGCGATCAAAGTGCTCATCCAGGAAGGCCCTGACTTTTTTCGTTCCAACCGTGGATTTGACAGGCTCCGTAATCCCGGCAAAACGCGCCACCAGCCTCATGACATTGCCATCGATGACCGGGTGCGGTTCCCCGTATGCAATAGAAGAGATGGCGCTGGCAGAGTAATCACCAATTCCTTTAAGCTGTCGTATTTCCTCGTAGCTGGAAGGAAAAACGGCATCATGCTCATTATAAATTGTTTTAGCCGATTCATGCAGGTTCCGGGCCCTGGAATAATAGCCAAGACCCTGCCAGGCTTTCATCACGTCTTCTTCTTCGGCAAGGGCCAGGGTTTCGATATCAGGAAATTTTTCAAGAAACCTCAAATAATAGTTTAAGCCCTGATCTACACGGGTTTGCTGAAGAATTATTTCAGAAATCCAGATGCGGTAAGGATCCTTTGTACGTCTCCACGGCAGATCACGTTTATTACCCTCATACCATTGGATAATCCGGCGGCTAAATTCCATATCCTCTGAACAAATTTATAGTGAGCAATTTAGAACAATTTTTTTTTGAAACGATTGAATCAGCAAATGAAAATAAATTATCTTTGCTGCCTTTAAAAAATTATTGTTTAAAATCTAAAATTATTGAGTTATGACCAAGGCAGAAATCGTTGCTGAAATAGCAAACAAGACTGGGATTGAAAAAGTTGCAGTTCAGGCTAGTGTAGAGGCTTTCATGGAAGCAGTTAAGAACTCGCTTGCAAATGGGGAAAATGTTTACCTGAGGGGTTTTGGTAGCTTTACCGTAAAAATGAGAGCTGAAAAGACCGGTAGGAATATTTCAAGGAATACGACTATTATTATTCCGGCCCATAACATCCCAGCATTCAAACCGGCTAAGACTTTCGTAGGTGAAGTTAAAGGCAATGTAAAAGTTAAGTAACTATTTAATACAGTTTAAAATGCCCAGCGGAAAGAAAAGAAAAAGGCACAAAATGGCGACTCACAAACGCAAAAAGCGTTTGAGAAAGAACAGGCATAAGAAGAAATAATCTAAGCCATTTCTGGTCTGTTTCTTATTAGTCATCCACCCCTGGCGGATGATTTACAAATAAACAACTTCATTGTGGATAGGGAATTGATTATCGACGCGAAGTCAGGAGAAGTTGAAATAGCTTTACTTGAAGACAAGGTTCTTGTCGAACTTCAAAAAGAAAAGAGCAATCAGGGCTTTCAGGTCGGCGACATTTACCTCGGCAAGGTTCATAAGATCATGCCGGGGTTGAATGCCGCGTTTGTGGATGTCGGCTATGAAAAAGATGCGTTCCTGCATTACCTCGACCTGGGCCCCCAGATACGGTCGCTAAGCAAATACATCAAGCTCGCCATCGCGGGAAAAGGGGCCAAAATACCCCTGGAACAATTTATTGCCGAAGAAGATATTGAGAAAACCGGCAAAATCACCCAGGTCATCAAGGTGAACCAGCCTGTGCTTGTCCAGATCGAAAAAGAACCGATATCGTCCAAAGGCCCCAGAATTTCCTCCGAGATTTCTTTTGCAGGAAGGTTTCTTGTGCTGGTGCCTTTCTCCAACCGGATCAGTGTTTCAACACGCATAAAATCGGTTGAGGAAAGAAACCGTCTGAAAAGACTCATCACCAGTATCAAACCGAAAAACTTCGGCGTGATCATCCGAACGGTTGCCGAAGGAAAAATGGTCGCTGAACTTGACACTGATCTCAAAAACCTTGTGGCCAAATGGCACGACCTGGTGCAGAAATTGAATGAAGCCAGGCCGCCTTATAAAGTCATCAGTGAGATGGACCGGACTTCGGTCATCCTTCGCGATGTGCTGAATGAATCGTTCAATTCCATCACCGTTAACGACCAGGCGCTGTTCGAAGAAATCAGGAGTTATATCGGGAAAATAGCCCCGAAAAAAGTGGACATTGTAAAGATGTACCGCGGAAGGGTTCCGATCTTTGAATTTTTCGGTGTTGACAAACAAATTAAAAACGCTTTTGGCAAAACGGTCAGCATCAAAACCGGTATTTATCTTATTGTCGAGCATACGGAAGCGATGCACGTGATTGATGTGAACAGCGGGCACCGGTCGCGCAAAGAAAGCTCACAGGAAGAAAATGCGCTGGCCGTCAACATGGAAGCGGCCACTGAAATCGCCCGTCAATTAAGGCTTAGGGATATGGGCGGGATCATCGTCGTAGATTTTATCGACATGCATGAATCGTCGAACCGCCGCCAGCTATACCAGAAACTGAAGGATGAAATGGCCAAGGACCATGCCAAGCACACGATCCTTCCACCCAGCAAATTTGGCCTGGTTCAGATCACAAGGCAACGCGTAAGACCTGAAAATGAGATCGAAGTGCTGGAAGAATGCCCGACCTGCAAAGGTTCCGGCAAGATTCGCTCCAGCTCTCTGCTGATCGACGAAATCGAAGCCAACATCCGGACCTTGCTGACCGAACAAAACGAAGCGTACCTGAGGTTGACCCTGCATCCGTTCATTTACGCATACCTGACCAAAGGATTCCCTTCCAGGCAGATGAAATGGTATTTTAAATACAAAAAATGGATTCACCTCGAACCGGTCACATCACAGCATCTTCTTGAATATCATTTCTTTAACAGAATAGAAGATGAAATTAAATTGAATGGCGAGGTACCCGGTGCCATGCTTGACAGCCAGCCGGTTGAACCGGAGGCTTAAGCGACTTTGTTATTATTTTCCGATTTATTAATCCTCTGTCGTTTATCAGAAATGATGCATATTTTCTATTATGTGTATAATAATATTCGCTGAAACTCCAAATTTTCAGGGCATTTTATTTTAGAAATATTTTTCATATTTAGTTTGATTCAATAGCGAAAATCACTTTATTTGCGCGACTAATCAAACTAAAACAGCGATGAACAGACTATTTTTCACTGTGGTGCTGGCCACAGTAACAGGACTTTCCCTTTTTGCTCAAAACCCGAATGTTAGTATAAAAATCGACACCGCAGAGCGTTTCCGCTTTGAAGGTTCCAGGCTTAACTTCCTGAATCCGGGGCGGAACGTACTGATCGGTGACAGTGCAGGTTATTATATGTATAATAAGGCTCAGGGAAATGTATATATCGGCGACCTGACCGGTTTAATGGACACGACCGGTATGCTGAATACTTTCATCGGAGGCCAGGCCGGGTATTCAAACTTGTCTGGCGTCAGGAATACCTACCTCGGATTTGGGGCCGGACAGTCAAACTCCACGGGATCACGGAATACGTTTGCCGGACTTTGGGCTGGGGCTTACAATACCACCGGTTCTTATAATACCTACATTGGCAGAAATGCAGGTTTTTATAATGAAACAGGTATTGGCAATGTTTTTATCGGCAATTCCGCGGGCTCTAACGAACTCGGTTCCGACAGGCTCTATATTGCCAATACAAATACTTCTTCACCGATGATCTATGGTGAATTCGATAATTCTTATCTGAAATTCAACGCCAATAACACAGTATTTTCGGGCCAGGCGATCGCTACCGGAAACATAGCGACCAGTGGCCGGTTTATAGCCGGTAACGCCCCCGGGATCAACGATACGGTTACCATTGTCACCAACATGGATTTTGCGAACAGCTTGCTTAGATACCGCACTCTGATCTACAAGTCAGGTATCCTCGTTTATACAAGCAACGAATCCGCATGGGTCAACGCTGTCGGTGCACCTGATCTGCCCTGCGGACCGATCAGTATGGTCGGGGAATTCAACGACTGGTGGATGGATACATTTATGATCCGCAGCGAAGCTGATCCCGCTTTCTGGACCGGCAACCTGTTCCTTACAACGGCAAGTGATAAGAATGATCCGCCGGACGGAATCATTGAAGTGAAATTCCGTGAAAATGCAAGCTGGGATGTCAGCTGGGGTTCAACTTCCTTTCCAAACGGCATAGGATCCCTGGGAGGACCCAATATTCCTGTCCCCCTGAATCCCAATTTCACGACAACCATTTACTACGTGACCTTCAACTGCGTGACAGGCGCCTATACGTTTACGGATATTTCGCAGTAAGTGGGTTGCGAGTTACGGGTTACGGGTTACGGGGTACGGGGTACGGGGTACGGGGTACGGGGTACGGGTTACGGGGTACGGGGTACGGGATACGGGGTAAGGGATTATGTTAACTGCTGACTGCTGACTGCTGACTGCTGACTGCTGACTGCTGACTGCTGACCGTCGACCGCCGACCGCCGACCGCTAACTGTCAACTGTCAACTGAAAAAAACATTACCTTTGCGCCATGGAAACAGTTGTCAGCGGCATCCGGCCTACCGGAAACCTTCACCTGGGAAACTACTTCGGCGCCCTCAGGAACTTTGTCAAGATGCAGGATGAGCATCATTGCTACTTTTTTATAGCCGATTACCATTCGCTAACCACCCATCCCACTCCCTCCGACCTTCACGGCAACGTGAAGCAGGTGCTGGTGGAATACCTGGCCAGCGGCCTGGACCCGGAAAAATCAACGCTCTATATTCAAAGCGACCTGCCCGAAACTGCAGAGCTTTACCTGCTGCTGAATATGAACGCCTACGTCGGCGAACTGGAACGCTGCACTTCCTTCAAGGAAAAGATCCGCAAACAGCCCGAAAACATCAACGCCGGCCTTCTCACCTACCCAACACTGATGGCGGCAGATATCATTATCCACCGGGCGACGAAAGTCCCCGTCGGTAAAGACCAGGAACAGCATCTTGAAATGACCCGCACATTTGCCAGGCGTTTCAACCGCATGTACAACCATGAGTATTTCCCGGAACCAGTGGCTTTCAATTTCGGCAACAACCTAGTGAAAATCCCTGGTCTGGATGGTAGCGGTAAAATGGGTAAATCGGAAGGCGAAGGCAATGCCATCTTCCTGGCCGACGAGCCTGAAGTGATCCGGAAAAAAGTCATGCGTGCTGTGACCGATGCAGGTCCAACCGGGAAAAACCAGGAAAAGCCCGAGCCGATCAGCAATATTTTCCAGTTGATGGAGGTTGTTTCAAAACCGGAAACGGTTCAATTCTTTGACGAACAATACAACAACTGCACCATCCGCTACGGCGATCTGAAAAAACAACTGGCTGAAGATATGGTCAGCTTTACTGAACCTTTCAGGGAAAAGATAAAGGAACTGTCAGCCAATGAGGATTATCTTCATAAAGTGGCTCTTATAGGCCGCGATAAGGCCCGGGAAAGCGCCCGGAAGACCATTTCGGATGTGAGGGGAATCATCGGGTTCAGATCGTTTTAACAAGGGTTTCCAACCTTGGGGTTTCCAACCCCTCAACCATGCCAAAAAATATCATCATAAAACCCCTTATCGAGCGGACGATCCTCATCGGCCTGGTTAAAAACCGGGAAGATGCAGCAAGAATCAACGATTATCTCGATGAGCTTGCTTTTCTGGTTGACACCGCCGGCGGCGTAACTGTAAAAAGGTTTATTCAGCGTATCGATAATCCTGATCAGCGGACCTTCATTGGTGCCGGAAAACTGGCTGAAATAAAGGCCTTTGTGAAAGAAAGCGATATCGATATCGCCATTTTCGATGATGAGCTGAGCCCATCCCAATCCCGGAATGTCGAAAAGGAATTAGGCATTAAAGTAATCGATCGTAATACGTTAATCCTTGACATTTTCGCCAAAAGGGCGCGGACGTCGCATGCAAGAACACAGGTTGAACTCGCTCAATATGAGTACCTTCTCCCACGGCTCACCCGGATGTGGACACACCTTGAGCGGCAGCAGGGAGGTATTGGCCTGCGAGGCCCCGGTGAACGTGAAATCGAAACCGACCGGCGAATCGTCCGTGACCGGATCGCCCTGCTCAAAGAGAAGCTGAAAGAGATCGACCGGATCAAGACGACACAGCGGAAAAGCCGGCAGCAGATGGTGCGTGTAGCCCTGGTCGGGTACACCAATGTTGGCAAATCCACCATCATGAACCTGGTCAGCAAATCGGATGTTTTTGCTGAAAATAAATTATTCGCCACCCTCGACACGACTGTCCGGAAAGTCGTCATCGAAAACCTGCCTTTTCTGCTAACCGATACGGTGGGTTTCATCAGGAAACTTCCCCACAGCCTTGTGGAATCTTTCAAATCCACGCTGGATGAAGTCCGTGAAGCTGATCTTCTAGTGCATGTCGTCGATATTTCCCACCCCGATTTTGAGGACCAGATTAATGTCGTCAACCAGACACTGGCTGAAATCGGGGCCATCAATAAACCTTTGATCCTTCTCTTTAACAAAATTGACGCCTACAGTTTTGTTCAAAAAGATCCCTTCGATCTGACCCCTGCCACCAAAGAAAATCTGAGCCTAGAAGACCTGAAAAAAACCTGGATGAGTAAAGCGCATTACCCGGCAGTTTTTATTTCAGCCGTCGAAAAAATCAATCTTGAAGAGTTCAAAAGTATTTTATATGAAGAGGTGAAGAAAATTCATGTCAGGATATATCCTTACAATAATTTCTTGTATGAAATGGTTTAATTTTGCGTCTCTCACAGATTTACACAGATTAAAAGCACAGATTTAAACAGAAAAGGATTTTAGAAATCTGTGTATTATTTTCTGTGTAAATCAGTGAAATCTGTGAGAAATAAAATAATTGCAATGAAAAGAATTTTTTTACTGTTGATTTCACTCCTCGGAGGTATTCTGCTGAGCCTTGCCTGGCCCGAAAAAGGATTTGCACCGCTGCTGTTCATCGGTTTCGTCCCTTTTCTTTTTGTGGAAGATTATATATTAAAAAATCGGGAGAAATTCGGCAGGATCAGTGTATTTCTCTTTGTTTACCCCGGTTTTCTGATTTGGAATATTCTGACTACATGGTGGATATGGCATTCTACCGTTGTCGGTTCAATACTTGCATGGGTGCTTAATGCCCTGATGATGTCGCTGACTTTTCAGCTTTTTCATTTTACACGCCGTTTTATCAAATCATCCCAAAGCCTGTTCATCCTGGTCTTCTTCTGGATCAGCTTCGAATATTTTCACCATAACTGGGAAGGCACATGGCCCTGGCTTAGCCTGGGAAATGGATTTGCGAGCTGGTTCAAGTGGATACAGTGGTATGAATACACAGGAATCTTTGGAGGAACTTTATGGATAATTTTGAGTAATATTATTATTTATCAACTTATTGTTAAAATTATTCATCATGAACGAAAAACAAAGCTGATATTACTTTCAGTCATCTTGCTTCTTATTACAGTCCTGCCGGTCCTGCTGTCATATCGTCTTTACAATCATTACAAAGAAAAGTCATGGCCCGTTGATATGGTTGTCGTTCAGCCTAATGTTGATCCATATAAGGAACAATATACCCTGCTTGCCTCCGAATTGATGGAAAGAAACCTTTCACTGGCCCGCCAGAAAACCGATTCGCTGGTTGATTTCCTTGCAAGCCCGGAATCGGCGATACAGGAAAACATTTGGGAAGACCGGATTGAAGAAGCCCGAAGCTTGGTCACAATTCAAAAATTTCTACAAGATTATCCGCGAACGGGATATGTGATTGGCGCATCTACCTATTATAATTTTCAACCCGGTGAAAAATTATCGGCCACAGCCCGGAAATTCAGGAGTTCGGAAGGGCATTATGATGCTTTCAACTCGGCTGTTTATATCGACACCTCAACCTTGATCCGGATCCATCATAAATCCAAACTTACACCGGGTGTTGAGAAAATGCCCTTTTCAAGATTGCTCAAGCCCATCGAAAATCTCGCATTTGACCTGGGTGGGACAGTTGGGAGCCTTGGAACGGATCCGGAGCGGACCGTATTTGACCGACCGACCGATCATTTGAAAATCGCACCGGTTATATGTTATGAATCCGTATTTGGCGCTTATGTCAACCAGTATATCCGCAAGGGAGCAAACCTGATCTTTGTCATCACCAATGACGGATGGTGGGGCAACACGCCGGGGCACAGGCAGCACTTCACATTTTCCCGGCTACGGGCCATCGAGACCCGCCGCAGTATAGCCCGTTCGGCCAATACGGGCATTTCCGCATTTATTGATCAGCGTGGGGACGCTTTCCAGGAGACCCGTTACTGGGAACCCGCGGTGATTCGCCAGAAGATCAATGCAAACGATGCACTGACTTTCTATGTTCGTTACGGGGACTATATTGCCCGCATATCTGCTTTCGTCGCGGTTTTCCTGCTACTTATCGCATTAAGTCTGAGACTGAGATCCAAAATGTCCGGATAATTATTCCATTTGTTTAGCCTCGAATCACTAAGAACTTATATAAATATCTCATTATCTAATATTTAAGATTAGATTAATGGTTTATTAACAATTATTTGTCAATTCATGCAACCCTTTCCGGTTATTTCTTGTCTTAACCTTGCATTGACAGGTATAAATATGCCTGTGATTATTGTGTTTTAGTTGTTCTTTGAAAGTATGCATTTTCGGAGCAGGATAAAAAATATGAGATTTATCGGCCTGGATAAGATTTATTTACTATGTTTGTAGTAGGTAAAACAGGTCAATTCATTGAATAATAGCCTCTGAACATTTTGCTAAGAGGTTGATTATGTGAATGTACACGGATAAAGAACTCATCGAAAAGTGCCTGGAGAATGATCCCAGGGCCCAGGAATTCCTGTACAAAAGGTTTTCACGCCGGATGTATGGTGTTTGCCTGCGCTTTGCCAGGAACACACTCGAGGCGGATGATATCCTTCAGGAAGGATTTATCAAAGTGTTCACTTTCCTTAAGGATTACCGCCAGGATGGTTCACTGGAAGGATGGGTCAGGAGAACTTTCGTCAATACTGCCATAAATTACTACCACAGTAAAGAAAACGAATGGAAAGAAACATCCATTGACAAAGCAGTAACCATTGCATCGGTTACTGAAGACATTCTTTCGCAAATTTCTGCTGCCGATCTGCTCGATATCATCCGGGAATTGCCGGAAGGATACCGGATGGTATTTAATCTTTACGTTATTGAAGGTTACAATCATCAGGAGATCGCGGAAATGCTGCATATTTCAGAGAATACGTCCAAATCGCAACTTTCAAGGGCCAGGATGGCGCTTCAGGAGCGGTTGGAAAAACGCAAAAAGTAATCAGATGGCAGAGGATTTTAACCATATCGACCAGATTATCCGGCAGAAATTCGAGAATTTCGAGCCGGAACCGCCATTGCAGGTGTGGGAGAATATTAAAGCCGGCATATCCAAAACCCCTCCACCCCCACCATCAACAGGTATTCTCCTGCCGATTATCGTCGCCGTTTCCCTGCTTATTTTCATGGGAGGTCTCTTCCATCATTTTTATACTGATTCATCACAAATTGGTCCGGATAGCCAAATGAACGGCGTAAACATTCAAACAGCCTCACTGGGTTCTACCGGATCCACTGCCACTACTAACCATACCTTGCAGGAAGAATTTTACCAGAGTCCTTCTGATATCAACCAGGCTTTAGCAGCAACAGATGCCCCTGACGAGCCGGAGGTGACTGCAATCCCGGTCAGAAAACCATTCGAACAGAATACGACCGGCGATAAGAAAAAGAAAACTGCGAAATCCGAAAATAAGACAACGGATGCCACGAAAGTAAGAACAGGCCAGTGGAAACCCGGACTTGTTCAGGCGGTCAAATCCGGAGAACTGTCTTACGGTGATGCCATGAAGTATGACCTTACCATGCGTGATCTCCGCAAATTCTCAGATTACCAGGAATATTCCAAGAAAAAGCTTATAGACTGGTCTATCGGGCTTTACTTCAATCCGGAAGTCACCTCCTGCCAGGATGAGAGCGTTAATAATACGATCAACTACAACCTGAGCATACTGCCCGGTTTGAATTTCAATCGTTTCTTTATCCAGACCGGTCTGAATGCAAGGTTCACCCATGATAAGGGAAATATGGCCGTGGATTATAACCGGTTCCTGGGAACTTATGAAGATGTATACCTGGTTACCTTTGATTCGACGGAAAATGGGATAATTCCGACCTATTACACGAACACTGTCGAAGTTTATGATACGATCTCCCATTATGTCGTATCAGAAACCAAAGCTAATTATACCTATCTTGAAGTCCCGGTATTGTTCGGATACCGTTACAACTTCGGTAAGTTCTCCTTGTTTGCCAAGGCAGGCCCGGCAGCATCTTTCCTGATCGTGAAGGATATTCCGGAAGCCGGATCACCTGAGGATAATGCCAGGATCATCAACGTGGATTACCAGATACCGCTGAGATCCACGATAAACTGGCAACTGATGATGGGAGCAGGATTCGGATATCAGCTGGCTGATAAGATCAGCTTCAGCCTTGAACCTACCTTCCGTTTTGCATTGAAGCCGGAATATGATTTACAAACCGGGACAAACGCGAAAACCAGGTCATTTGGTGTCAGGGCAGGTTTAATATACAATTTTTAGCATCAGGTCATGAAAAAGATAGTACTCATAGCAAAGCAGAAGCAAATGCAGCCGGTATTCCTGGCTTGCATCACGCTGATCGTGCTGATGAGCTTCTTGATGATGCCCACATCAGCCCAGGTGAATACCCAGCAGAAATATATTTTTCTCAGCGGACAACTTACAAGCAGCAATTCCGGTGCACCTATCGCTGACCATGAAATTTATATCACGTCCGACTCACTTGTAAACAGCGGATTCAGTTATTATGGCGTTGCAAAAACCGATGTAAACGGATTTTACTGGGATACCCTGGTCACCAGCTCTTCTGACGGATTGATCAATATTCAACTGTTTGATTTTGATGGTAACCTGATCCAGCTTGATCGATACTATCGGTTTGTATCCGAAAATGAATACCTGATGTTCGCCGATTTCTCCATTTTTGATCCTTCTGCCAATACGGAATTACAGGCTAATTTCCAGCCCATGAACGATCCGGATGAGAATGACCCGCTGAGTTTCCTATTCAAGGATGAATCGATCGGAACAAGTATCAAATCCTGGTTCTGGGATTTTGGCGATGGCACAACATCAACCGTTCAGGACCCTGAACATACTTACGCACAATCAGGTATATTCATGGTAACGCTGACAGTCCATTCCCTTCCCCCTGAATTCCAGGGTTTCGAAACCAGCACCATCACCAAACAGGTCCAGGTCGGGCTCAGGGAATACATCCCAAGCCTCGGCGGACATGTGTTTGCCCAGCAATTCCCCATCGATCATGGAGTTGCGTATTTATACTATTTTGATAAGGATGAAAATCTGATTCTCCACGATACGACAAAAATTGATACCTATGGGTATTACTGGTTCTATGAAGTGCCGGTGGATCTTAAATATATCACCAAAGCCAGGCTTCAAAGTTCTGCTGCTCTTTACGGCCAGTTTATGCCGACTTATTTCAGAAATGCATACGATTGGAATGATGCCGAAGAGATCATTTTGAACGATAATGACAACTGGGAATGCGACATCTGGCTTCGTCCTTCCTCCACCCTTCAGTCAGGAGAAGGCCGTATCCTGGGACAGATTTCGTATGATACTTCATTGGTGAACAGAACGCCTATTCCCGCCCAGGAAGTTGAAATCATCCTGCTTGACCTCCAGGGAAATTTTGTGACCTGTGGTTTATCCAATGGTGAAGGTTATTTCGACTTCAGCAATATGCTCTTTGGAACCTACCAGCTTTTCCCGGATGTTGCAGGTATTTCTACAACGCCCATGTATGTGACGATATCTGCTGACAAACCCCTTGAAAACGATGTGACGCTGGTCATTTATCCCAATGAAATCACATTTTCCGTTAACGAACCCGTTTCTGACTATATGGATAATGCTATGCTGCTTTATCCAAATCCGGTGACTGACCAGGCAAGGATTTCTTTGGAGGTGAAAAAAGCTGCCGAATTAAATATTCAGATCACGGATATCAGCGGAAGAATGGTTTACCACCAAAATGCACAGTTAAGGCAAGGGAAACAAGAGATTATTCTCCCTGTTGATCATCTTTCCGCAGGAATTTACCAGGTTAGTATTATTCCTGAAGATAACGTGGCAATATCACGTAAATTCCTGAAAACTAATTAACCCCATTATTTTTATCATTTTTCCTGTTTTTCTGCTCCTTTGCGGGCAACCTTTTTCAATGATTACAGTCTAGTATTAAGAAAGGCAAAAATGGATGAAATCCGATGACCAAATCATCAGGGGATGTATAGAAGGCAAACGCAAAGCGTTTAATCAGCTTTTTAATAACTATGCCCCGGTCATGCTTGGCGTTTGTATGCGTTACTGTAAAAACCGTATCGATGCCGAGGATGTGATGCAGGATGGTTTTATCAAGGTTTTCAGCCAGATCAGGAAATTCCGCAGTGAAGGCTCATTTGAAGGCTGGATCAAACGGATCATGATCAATGCCGCCATCGACAACTACCAGGCCAACCTGAAACATTCATTTCATGAAGATGTGAGCGAGATCGCCGAATCAAATGATCTTTCCGATCTTCAGGGAGAAGATGATGACCTTCCCGATGAAATGAACATTCCTCACAAAAAGCTGATGGAAATGGTCCAGGAATTACCCGATGGCTATCGGATGGTGTTTAACCTTTTTGCCATTGAAAATTATAATCATAAAGAAATAGGTGCTTTACTCGGAATATCGGAGAATACTTCAAAAACCCAGTTATTAAAAGCAAGGAAAGCACTCAGAAAAAAAATCGAAGCACTATTGCAGCATCATATCAACAGGGTTACAACGGTATGAAAAACAGGAACAAAATAGACGACCTTTTCAGGGAAGCCATGACAGGATACCGGGTAGAGCCTTCAATCGGACTCTGGCTCAGGATTGAACGGCACTTCTTCCCACCTTCAAAATTCAGGCCTTCCGGGCTTATCACATCGGTGTTGTTACTGATGGTAGCCGGATTAATGCCCTGGATACTCATACCGGCCAATGACCAGGATGAGAAACAACCGAATATCCCGGAAAATGGCCTTATCAAAAGAGGTTACCTTATGCAATCGGCTAAACCGGATGAGTACCGCCGGAGCGGAACTACAGGTGAAAAATTATCCGGTCGTACTTATTCGATCAAACCATCGGCGTACATGGATAATCCGGTTGACCCTGCCGGGGATCCAAGCTCCCAGTTTATCGCGTCGATCCTTGATCCCGCTGAAGATCCCGCCATTCAGCCTTTGCTGCAAGCTTACAAAAATGAATATTACCTGACCCATGAAGATGATCCGGTCAATACAGCCTATTCCGCCGTTCATTATATCTACAGGATGAGGTCGTATTCTGCAGGATTCCTGAATACAGACCTGCTCGATGAGCATGTTTCTTCGCGTAGTCCAATCCTGCCAAAATCATCTTTTACACCCAATTACGAAAACGATTATTTTAAGAATGGGGAATTTTCCGTTGGACTGAATTTCAACCCTTCGATCATCTTTTATGATCCGAATCCCTATAACAAGATACTCGGCGGTGAAGCTGTGTTCCATTACAAAATATCATCTTTCAGCATCATGACCGGTCTTGGATTCAGCCGGGCTGAAGATATCGGTTCTTATAAAGTGAATTATATCACCAACGATAGCGTTGGTTACTACCTGCGCGTTGTTTCGTTTATCCCTGATCCGAGAAACCCAGGGAATGTGACCTATATTGTCAGGCAGGAGCCCATTTATGATTCCGTTCCCCATTATGCAATAACTGATAAAACAAATTACTATTCCTATATCGATATCCCCCTTTCTTTTGGTTATAATTTCTTCCAAAAAAACAGGATATCATTGACAATTTCTGCAGGATTGAAATTTTCAGTCCTGGTCAGCAAAGAGGAGCCTCAGGTTGATTTCTGGATTTCTGACGCTGAGCTCATTGATATTGAGAGACAAGTACCCGCAAGGATGAATACAAACTGGAGATTCACGGCCGGGGTGGATTTCGGATACCTGTTTGCAAAGAATTTCAGCCTTCACCTTGAACCAATCTTTGAGCAATATATCAGCCCGATTTACGTGGAACAACCGGGCTATGCACCCAAAAAACCTTATGTAACCGGTATAAAGGCCGGAATCAGGTATAACTTTTAAAAAATTCAGGCATGAAAGCTTTAAAAATAAATACTGCATTTCTGTTTCTGGCCTTCCTGACGACCAGTCTTACAGGCCAAAATCAGCCGGTTAGCTCAACAGATCCTGGAAATACGAATCAGTCCATACTGAATCGTGCCGACCAATGCCAGGCACTTTTTACTACAACACCCGACTCACTGACAAGTACTCCTTTTTTCTACCATTTCAAGGATAACTCGACGGGCAATATTAATTCATGGTTATGGGATTTTGGAGACGGCAGCTTCAGCACGGAACAAAATCCTTCACATCAATATCAAAACGCCGGTGAATTTAATGTATGCCTGATTATTTCAAATATAAACCAACCGGCCAACTGTTCTGACCAATTTTGCCAGAACCTCGCCACACTCGATTATTTCAGCCTTGGCGGGCTTGTTTATGCAGGCGAGTATCCGCTGAACAATCCGATCAATGCCGGGGATACAGGGATTGTATCACTTTACAGGATGGTGAACAATCAGATCACCTTTGTCGAAGACCAATACTTCCACGATTATGGTTATTACTGGTTTGGTTACCTCATCCCGGGTGAATATATCGTCAAAGTAGCCTTAACACCGGGATCCACGAATTATCATCAATATTTTACGACCTATTATGGTGATGAAATTTCTTGGACAAAAGCGGAGACTTTAGACATTTCGACGACAGATCAGTTTGCAGCGGAAATCCATTTAAAACCGGTACAGGCACCGGGTAGCGGAACGGGGATCATCAAAGGATACGTCAATTTTGAGCAGGACCTGGTTTTTAGCGTACCGCCCATGTCGCAGACTACCGTTATATTATCTGATAAGTACCATAATCCGCTGATCTTCACCCATCCCAATGCAGCCGGTTATTTTGAGTTTACCGGGATCCCTTTCAACGCATATTACCTGAGCGCCGATGCTACCGGTAAGCCAGCTTCAGCCATCAGTGTAAATCTTACAGAAAATACACCTATGATTGAAGGAATTAACCTGACAATTTTCGGGTCCAATGTTAATTTTATCCCGGAAAATATAAACGACGGAATATGCCTGACGCGCATCTATCCCAATCCTGCAAAGGATTACATGCATATCAGCCTTTATTCTGCAATTTCAGCCAATATTGGGATCAGGATCACCGATATTACCGGTAAAGTTATGATCAGCAGGACAGGTAAATTTGAAACTGGATTTAACGATATCCTGATCCCGGTCCAAGAGCTGTCTACCGGGATTTATTTCCTCGTCTTACAAGCAGAAGGAAATTACCTTCCGGTCACGGCAAAATTCGTGAAATAATAAAATTCAGCTGACTTTTCTGCGTACTTTTGGGATTATGATGAGCCTCCGGTCGATAATCCCCATTTTACTTTTTATCATGTGGACACTCATGTCTGCACATGGCCAGGGAACATGGCGGCATGGCGAGATGGAGATCAAAGTCACACTCAATAATGCAGAGGAGGCTGATGCAATTCATGCGTTAAATTTGAATGGCGATATCTATACCCGGTCAGGTTATGCTCTGCTCTATGTAACACCCGAAGAATTAAGCCGGGTAGAGTCATTGGGATTTGAACCTGAAATTCTTAAACCTGACCTTAATGCTTATTCTAAAAATTTCTGGACGAACCGGGATCAGTACCATAGTTACGAGGAGATTATTGAGGTTATCGATTCGTTGGCATCGACATATCCGTCATTTTGCAAGAAATTCAGCTACGGGCAATCGGTGGAAGGACGGCAGCTTTGTGCACTGAAAATTTCTGATAATGTAAACGCCGATGAGCCAGAACCGGAAATCATGTTCGATGGAGGCATACACGGCGATGAGATTGGAGGACCGGAGAACCTCGTCAGGTTTGCAGAATTTCTTTGCGACCAATATGGTAATGATCCTGAAATTACTACGCTGATCAATTCGCGGGAGATCTGGCTTTACATCATGGTGAATCCCGACGGGCGGGTAAATATGCTCAGGTACAACAGCAATGGAGTTGACCTGAACCGTGATTGGGGATACATGTGGAATGGCCAGGGAGGAAGCCCGGAGCATTATTCCCAGGTTGAGACCAGGGCACTCAGGACGTGTGCACAATCCAATCAGTTTGTCATTCATACCACTTACCACAGCGGCACGGTTTTCCTGGCTTATCCCTGGAGTTATAGCCCTAATCCCTGTCCGGATCAATCTCCTATTCAACAACTCGCCGGAATATATGTCGATTCGTCAGGATACGACTATTTACCGTATGAGCCGGGATATATCGGAATGTATGAGATCAGCGGGAGCTCAAAAGATGCTAATTACGGGATCATGGGCTCTATAAGCTGGACGATGGAAATTTCAACGGATAAACAACCTCCGGTTTCGTTGATCGGATATTATTTTGACATCAACAAGCCTTCTATGATCGAAATGATTGAACACGCAGGATATGGGATCAGCGGAACAATTACGGATGCCACTCTGGGGGCCCCGGTGCCGGCAACTATTTTTGTGGATGATTACCTGCCCTGTTACAACGATCCGGTCATTGGTGATTATCACAAATACATTCTGCCGGGAACCTACACGGTTACGGCGGTTGCAAATGGCTACGAACCTCAGACCCAGACCGTGATCATTACAGAGAGCAATACGACAGTACTTGATTTTGAGCTTACGCAGGAGTATAATCAATTCGCTTACAGGGTCGTTTCCTGCCGAATCCCAACAGCAAATTTCGCTGATGAGGCCAGGACATCTGCCGCATTATGGGCACCCGACGGCGTCAGTTATTCACTGGGAAAATCAGGTTGGATCATCCTGGATATGCAGGATGTGATATTAGATGTTCCTGGCGCTGAAATTACTGTGCATGAAGGAGATACTGAACCTGAAGGATATAGTTGTTATGCCGCGGCAGAGATTGACGGCCCATGGTATTTTATGGGGAACGGAACAGGTACGGCAAACTTCGACCTTGGGACTTCCGGACTGCAGGAAGCCCGGTTCATCCGCATCGAAGATGACGGTGACGGCCCGGTAAACGGTGAAAATGCAGGATTTGACCTTGATGCTGCCGAGGTCCCCGAACAGCAACAGATCATTTACCTGACCCTCGATAGCTATATTGATGACCAGGCTGGTAATGGAAATCAACGGATTGACCCGGGCGAGAATTTTAATCTTATCATCAATTTACGGAATATTGGAACCTTGATCATGGATAACGGGCAGGCCAATCTGAACATCGATAATGAATTTCTTACGGTAAATAATGCCGAGCTCAATATCGAAGACCTTGATTATGGTGAAAGCACTCAACTGGTTTTCAGCATGAATTGCAGCTGGTTTTGTCCGCAGCTGGAGCTCCTGATGACGGTACTCAATATAACTTCCAATTCAGGTGATTTTCAGGAAAGCTTCCTGGTCAGTTATACGGCAGGTTCCATTATTGAAGACTGGGAAACGATAGGTTTTAGCCAGTTTGACTGGTCAACCGGCGGGAATAAGCCCTGGGCCATGAGTTTCACAGCTCCTTTTGAGGGTGTGTGTTCGGCGAAATCAGGGAATATTGACGACGGTCAGATTTCATCCCTGCAAATCACCATGGATGTTATTGGTTATGATGATATTTCATTTTACCGCAAGGTTTCTTCCGAGTATGGTTCTGATTATCTGAGGTTTTTCGTGGATAATAACCCGGTGCACCAATGGTCGGGCGAGTTAGGCTGGGAACAGGTGAGTTACCAGGTCGGGCCGGGATTCCATACATTCAAGTGGACGTATGAAAAAGATAATGCCGGCAGCCAGGGCTCTGATGGCGGCTGGATCGATTACATTTTGTTCCCTTCCTGCAATCTTGACGGCACGTTGAAGGTCCTGGCCAATGCCTTTCCCCATGAATTCTGCGGAAGCGGAGAATCGCAGCTCGGGGCCTATATCCTGGGCGGAGATCCCGATTGTTCCTTCCTGTGGTCACCCGCTGATCCTTTGGATGATCCTGATATTCAATTTCCTGTTGCGTTCGTTGATTCCAGTGTTGAATTTTCCGTTGAAGTTACTGACGGGGAAAACTCAGCAGCGTCAACAGTTTCGGTAAATTCTTACCCGGTTCCCGATACACCCGTGATTATACAGGAAGGAGACTCGTTGATATCACAGGCCGAACAGGGCAACCAGTGGTATTCCGTTTCGGGAATGATCCCGGGTGCGACAGAACAAGTTTATTATCCACCCATTGAAGGTGATTATTTCGTTATTGTGACCAGTGAACCGGGTTGTAGTTCGGCACCATCCAATATTATTCATTTCATTTTTACGGATATAAAAGAATTTTCCCCTGATGAAGACATTGTGATTTATCCTAATCCGTTCACCAATACTTTTGATATTCGCTTCACTGATGATCCTGCTAAGGATAAGATAATTGTTATCAATGATCTTTCAGGAAGAGTGGTGCATCAACAGTATATTTTAAAATCTGATTATCAAGATGTTATTCAAATATTACCCGGAAATATCAAAAAAGGTATATATTTGTTAAAAATTACAGACCAGGACGAAAATTTACTGGTTATCAAAAAAATGATCAAATTCTGAGCATTTATTTTTCCCGGATCAGACAACTTTTTGATGTTGTCGTGTTTTAACAGTGAAAAATAAAAATCAAAAACCTTTCACCATGAAAAAAATCATCTTTACAGGTCTGGCCGCAATGCTTCTAAGTATGGCATCATTTGCGCAAAATTACACGGTAACCGTCAGTGGCACGGTCATGACCGTGATTGGTAATATGGTAACACCTGTACCAGGTCAGGCGGTTATTATAACCATTGATAGTACCAACTTCGGGTTAACATACCAGAACACGGTCTACACCGATGATTCAGGCAACTATACTGACGTTATTGCTTTACCGGGTTTTTCAGATTATGCTTACCTGCAGGCCATGACGTATGATTCATGCCTGGGTAATTACCAGTATAACGGTGCTATGATCATGCCTGGTGTGACTATTCCTCCGCTTGATTTTTACCTGTGTAACTATGTGACTCCCGAATGCCAGGCTTATTTCTATTATTACCAGGCCGATCCAACCAATCCTTACACCATTGCGTTTGAAAATATGTCAACCGGCAATTATACGGAGGTAAGCTGGGACTTTGGCGACAGTACCTATTCGAATGAAATGTATCCGGTGCATACGTTCCCCGGAGAAGGCACCTGGTATGTTTGCCTGACCATTAGTGACGGGGCTGACTGTTATAGTACTTACTGCGAATTTGTTTATCTTGGTGGAAGTCCCACAGGGTGCGAAAACTCATTCTTTTATACCATGAATGAGCCCAATACGTTGACTTTTGAAGGATACCTTTTAAATGGACAGTATGCTGATTATTATTCATGGGATTTTGGCGACGGGACTTACGGGACAGGGCAAACTGTAACTCACACCTATAATCCGCAGGGAATGGGGATTTATATGGTAGGACTGACAACTTATGTGATGGATCCAAACACGTATGATTCATGCATTTACACTTCGTACATGGAAGTTTGGGTCGAGAATAATCCCGGTGGTTGTGAAAGTTTCATCCTTCCTCTTAACATGTATGGCCTGACCGTTGAATTTGAAGGTTATACGGTCAGTCCTTATGAGACCCAATACACCTGGGAATTCGGTGATGGAGTTACGGGCAGCGGGCAATATGTTACCCACAACTATTCTTACCCCGGCATGTATACTGTAACCTTGCAGACAATCGATGCAACAGGGTGCGATTTTCAGACCTTTACGCAAATCTGGCTTGACTCCACCAATACAGGAGGTGGTTGTAACACTATGTTTTCTTATGAGCAGGCTGAAAACAATACGTTTAATTTCTATGGTTATATTTATTTCAATAATGGGATGATTTACCCTGATTCGTCGGCTGTTTATTCCTGGGATTTTGGAGATGGGACAACCGGTACAGGCCAGGCCATTACCCATTATTTCCAGGAAAATCCAGCCGGCGGTTATAATGTTTGCCTTACGGCGACTTCAGTGTCTCCGGATGGGACGACCTGCACCGCTACTTACTGTGAATTTGTATCCACAGTCATGCCATCATGGGATATTTTCGGTTATATATATCTTGAAAACAACACGCTTGCTGACCAGGCTGTGGTCCACCTGATGACCATGGATACCTTGTGGCAGGGCGTGGTTGAGGTTCAGTCGACCACCATTGACTCGGGTGGCTTTTACAATTTCAGCGATGTACCATTATATAACTCACGACTTTATTTTGTCCAGGCAGAACTCACCGAAGGTTCGGCTTATTTCGGGCAATATATGCCGACCTATCATTTAAGTGCATTGAGCTGGGAACAGGCCATGCCGATCTTGCCGTTGAATAACTGGACGTATGATATTTTCATGATACCCGGCAGTACTGTTGAAAGCGGGGCAGGATCCATAACAGGAATTGTCTCTAACCTGGGAGCAAGGAGTTCGTTGGATAATGTGGAAGTTGTTTTAATGAATGGTGACAAGACGCCGTTGCAATATACCCGTTCCGATGAACAGGGCCATTTCAGCTTTAACAACCTGGCTATGGGCGTATATGTCATTCACGCGGAGATTATGGGCATTCACACGATCCAGGCGGAAGTGACGCTCAGTGAACAGGAACCAACGGCTAGCGTGGAAGTTCAGATAAACGGGGATGAAGCCAATGTGGTTTTCGGAATTCCGGAAAAGTTCGTCAGCCTGAAGAGTGTGGGCAATATATATCCCAATCCTGTCAATGAGGCCTCAGGAATTGATATTACACTTGAAAAGGAATCAAGTGTTGAAATCAGTTTTGTAAGTATTACCGGACAGTTAGTAAAGAGTGAAAAGGTGAGGATGCAGGAAGGATCTAACTATTATCAAATTGAAACAAGCTCAATACCTGGAGGGATTTATATGCTTCGGATCTTAACGAAGCAGGGCGATATGGTGACCCGCAGGTTAGTAAAAACCCGCTGATCCGTTTTTCGTGATAAAATTAGAATTCATGCCGGGATTTTCCGGGAGAAAAAAGGCTGCCAAAACGCAGCCTTTTTTTGTTAAAAGTCAATCTCTTGAGATGGCATCTCAAATCTATTCTATTTTAGCATCTATTCATCTCATATTCTGCAATTTAACTGGGGAATATTATGTGAATTGAGATGGCATCTCAAAACACTGTGTTTAACTTTATTATTTGATTGTTATTCAATATCTTATGAGGCATCTTAAGGTCACTTCCAGATGCCATCTCAAATTGCCTATATTTGCATAAAACTCTCCCAAACATGAAGACATTTTCTTTTCTTCTTTTTGTATTTATCTCATCAATGATCATTGCCCAGGATACATTCAGCATCGTTGCAGTGGATACCATCACCGGTGAGATCGGAAGTGCGGGTGCATCTTGCATCGATGACAGCCAGATCGAGGGAGGAGCGCTGATCATTAGTGATGTGATCCCTGGCCACGGGGCAATCCATACTCAGTCGTACTGGAATTCAACCAACCAGCAGAATGCCCATGCCCGGATGGTTGAAGGAATGAGCCCGGAGGAGATCATCCAGTGGCTTTCAACGCATGACGCCCAGAACAATCCCTCGGTCAGGCAATACGGGATCGTGGATTTAGATTCGGCCGGGCATGCCAGGTCAGCCGGATTCACCGGTGTCAATTGCATGAACTATAAAAACCATATTGCCGGAATAAATTACTGCATCCAGGGTAATATCCTGCTGGGCCAACAGATTCTCGACAGCATAGAATCCGGATTTTTGAATACAGAAGGATCATTCGCTGAAAAAATGATGGCTGCGCTGCAAGGAGCCAATGTGGTCGGGGCGGACACACGTTGTACAAGCAACGGGACCTCTTCCCTCTCGGCCTTTATCCGAATTGCCCGGCCGGATGACCAGCCCGGTGCATTTTACTGCGATTTGAATGTCCCGGAAGTCCCTGAAGGAATGGAGCCTATCGATTCATTGCAGATTTTGTTTGACGCATGGCTGGAAACAGTGGTGGGTCTTGAGGAATATAAGTCCCCTGAATTGTATGTAATCTATCCGAATCCGGCTACTGATCACATAATATTAAAGCATTTGGACAGTTGGCATTTGGCAGTTGACAGCAAAGAAAAAATTACATTGAGAATTTGCAATTTCGATGGAAGGAAAATCAAGGAATTGAATTTCAACTGGCAAGGATCTTGGCAGATATTGATCAGAACAGACGATATACCGGCAGGGCTCTACCTGCTTTCCATTTATAAGGAAAAACTTTTGCTCAAATCGGAAAAACTGGTAGTCATCCATTAAATCTTCTATAATTCAAGTGCCTACTGTCAACTGTCTACTGCCTACTGGTCTCCGGCAAACCACTCGGCATAAGAGCTCGGGGTTTCGCGTAAACGTAAACTGAAAAGACTGAGGTTCGACGGAAGTAATATCCTGATCCGGTCTGCCATGTCGGCAATCATATTTTCGGTTGTAGGCTGATAATCAGAAAGGACAATTTTATCATAATTCTTCATGAGAACATCCAGCAAATCCTTTGGAGTAGCTCGGTTCAGTACAAGGGCGTGATCAAAATGATCGATGATCTGCTGCTTGATGATATTTTTCAGATCCTTGAAATCAATCAGCATACCATTCTTGGGTGAATTTTTATCATCGGAAGGAGTACCGATCACTGTAACGACGAGGGTGTATGAATGCCCGTGAATATTTTTGCACAATCCGTCATAGCCCAGCAACGCATGAGCCATGTCGAAAGTGAACTCTTTACTGATCCTTATCTTATTCATTTTGTAAAATAATGTTTCATTCCGATTTCTGTCTTCTATCCCACAAAACTATATGATTTTCAAAAATTGCAGGACAATAACTATGCAAATTGCCATAAGTCCGGCGCCGGCAAAAATTTCAGCTGACTTGCCCAGGTTCATCATGCCAAGTTTCCCTGCCCTTACGCCAAAGATGGTGAAAATGAAGACCATTCCGAAAATCAGGGCGGCCAATAACAAAATATCTTTATACAGTAATCCAAGTCCGAGTCCCAATAACGTTGAATTTATACTGACGACCAGGGCAAATCCCATCAATATCTTCCTGCTTTCCACCGCCATGATCCGGTATTCCCTTCCCAGCCGGAAAGCATCGAGAAATAACTTGGCCCCGATGAAAAAGATGATCATCACCGCAACGGGAACGGTCATTTTAAACAATAATCCTTTCACGGCAAAGCCGATCAGCCACCCTAAAGCCGTCATACCGGCCTGAAACAAGGCAAATACAAAAGCAATCTTCACGGCTTCCTTCCAGACAACACAGCGGTAAACACTGGTGCTCAGCGCAACTGAAAACGGCACAAGGCTGAGAATGACTGAAAAAGCGATTAATGGCAACATCATCATAAATTCCAAATTCCAAATTTCAATAAAAATCCCGCATTCAACTTCAACCTTCAACATCCAACATTAAATCCACGATTTTCTCCAGCCATTCAGCATCGGTTGAATCGAAAGATCCAAGTTCTTTGCTGTCGACATCCAGGACGCCGGTGATATTACCACTCTTATCCTTCAGTGGAACTACAATCTCGGAGTTCGACCGGGAATCGCAGGCAATGTGGCCTGGAAACCAGTGAACATCGGGAACAACAACAGTCTCTGCCCTGTTGATGCCAGCCCAGCAGACGCCGGTGTCCTTCTTCAGTTTAATGCACGCCAGGCTTCCCTGGTAGGGGCCAACGATCAGCTCGCCGTTGTCCAGCAAATAAAAGCCCGTCCAGAAAAAGTAATCCATCTTATGATGCAGCACTGCCACGATGGTTGCCATCCGGGCAATCGGGTTGGGCTTATCTTTGAGCAGATCAGCAAGCTGGTCATAGATCCGCTGGTATCTTCCTTCTTTTTGTTCTTTCTTCATTCTCGGTTTCTTACTCTATGTTTGCTCTGTGTTTTTCTGTGTACTCTGTGGTGAATTAACAATTTTTCACCACGGAGTACTCAGAGTTTCACAGAGGAGGCACAGAGGTCAAAAATAGGTATAGTTATTATTGCCACAAAAACACCAAAGCACTAAATTTCACCAAAACATGAATAAAGATTAACAGAATTAGTGTAATTTGGTGTTTTAGTGCTTTAGTGGCATAAAACAAATTAACGAACCTATGAAAACGATAAAAGGAACACAAACCGAAAAGAACCTCCTGAAAGCCTTTGCGGGTGAATCGCAGGCCAGGAACCGCTATGATTTTTTTGCAAAACAGGCTAAAAAAGAAGGCCTTGAGCAAATCGCCGCCATTTTTGAAGAAACGGCAGAAAATGAACGTTCCCACGCCAAACAGTTCTTTAAATTCCTGGAAGGCGGCATGGTGGAGATCACCGCCTCCTACCCTGCAGGCGTCATCGGCAATACACTGGAAAACCTGAAAGCCGCCGCCGATGGCGAAAATGAAGAATGGACCCATCTTTACCCGGAGTTTGCCCGCATTGCTGATGAGGAAGGCTTTAAAACAGTGGCCACAGCCTTTAAGATCATCTCCAAAATTGAAAAAGCCCATGAAGACCGGTACCGTAAGCTTTACGACAACCTGGAATCAGGAAAGGTCTTCGAGCGCGATGGAAAAGTCGTCTGGAAATGCCGTGTATGCGGTTACCTGCATGAAGGCAAAAAGCCTCCGCTCAACTGCCCGGCATGCGCGCATCCGCAAGCGTACTTTGAGCTACAGACTGAAAATTATTAATTTTAAGTTTCAAGTTTTAAATTTTAAATTCGGGAATTAATTTAAAATTCAAAATTTCTCCAGTTCTACAGTAAAATGCCTAAGTATCGGCGCTTCTCTCACGATCCGCAGTCCGGTTGTGATCTCGTCGCGGCGGTCCCAGATATTCTTCAGGCAGGCGGCGATATAATCCATATGATTGTTGGTATACACCCTTCTTGGGATGGTAAGGCGCATGAGCTCCAGCTTCGGGTAGCGGTTTTCGCGGGTCACGGGGTCGCGGTCAGCCAAAAGTGTACCGATTTCCACCGCCCTGACACCACCTTCCAGGTATAGCTCCACGGCCAGTGTCTGCGCGCGGAACTGCTCCGGGGGCACACTCGGCAGGAACTTGTTGGCATCAACAAAGATAGCGTGGCCACCAAAGGGCTGCTGGACAGGGATGCCGTAATCCATCAGCTTCTGGCCCAGGTAAGCCACCTGCTCGATCCTTGTTTCGAGGTAATTGAACTCTGTGCCTTCGTAAAGTCCCTGTGCCAGGGCATTCATATCACGTCCCGACATTCCACCGTATGTGATATATCCTTCAAAAAGAATATTAAAAACACTAGCCTGCCTGAACAGCTCTTCGCTGCGGAACCCGATAAACCCGCCCATGTTCACGATGGCATCTTTCTTACTGCTCATGGTCATCGCATCGGCATAGCTCATCATTTCCTTCACGATATCCCGGATCGAAATATGTTCGTATCCAGCTTCACGGATTTTAATAAAATAAGCGTTCTCGGCAAACCTCGCCCCGTCGAGAACAACCAGCGTGCCGTACTTTTTGGCCATGGCTGATACAGCTTTCAGGTTCTCCATCGAGACCGGCTGGCCACCTGGCGTGTTGCACGTTACCGTGACCACGATCATCGGGATCTTTTCCTTCGGATGCGAATTCAGCACCTCTTCCAGCTTTTCAAGGTCGATATTTCCCTTAAAAGGATGATAAACCGACGTATCGTATGCTTCTTTGATGGTGCAATCGACTGCTTCAGCGTGACGGAACTCTATGTGGCCTTTGGTTGTATCGAAATGTGCATTGCCCGGAATAATGCTCCCTTCCTTGACCAGCACGGAAAAGAGAACATTTTCAGCGGCCCTGCCCTGGTGCGTAGGCAGGAAATAATCGAAGCCCAGGATCGTTTGGATAGCTTCTTTCATTTTATAATAGGATGAAGCGCCTGCATAGCTTTCATCGCCCTGCATCATAGCCGACCACTGCAGGTCGCTCATCGCGCCGGTACCGGAATCGGTCAGCAGGTCAATAAACACATGCCCGCTATGCAGATTAAAAAGATTGTATTTTGCTTCTTTTATCCATGTTTCCCTTTCCGATTTTGTACTACGGTAAAGGGATTCCACCATTTTTATCTTATATGATTCTGCAAAAGGAAGTTTCATAGAAATTAAAAATTAAAAATTAAAAATTAAAATTTGGGAATCTGGCCGCCTGACTGAACGATGTCGGTCGTTGAGGCGGTGAATCCGAAACGACTAAATACAGAAATGAAACTCATCCCTGTTTTTAATATTCAGGAAGATGAACTTTGCAGATATAAAATAACTGTGAGTCATTAAATAATGATAAAATCTTGACTGGTCAAAAATAAATAAATTTTTTACTTTTAAAAAAAATGCAACCCTAGAAATTTTTTATTGTCTTTACCCTTGAATCTCTTAAACAATAAACCGGACGTGGAGCAGGCAGATATCAGCAGGGATATCATCGAACGCAGCAAAAAAGGAAACAGGCAGGCCCAGTACCAGCTTTACAAGCTATACTCCAAAGCTATGTTCAATATTTGCTGCCGGATGATGAACGACCGGTCGGATGCGGAAGATATGCTGCAGGAATCATTCTCTGAAGCATTCCGGCGGCTTGACAGTTTCCGCTTCGAATCCACCTTCGGCGCCTGGCTTAAGATGATCGTGATCAACCGTTGCATTAACGAGATCAAACGTAAAAAAGCACAACTGGAGTTCTTTGAGGATATGTCGCCCTTTGAGGATGAAGAAGATTTGACCGGTGAACAGGAAATTGGCCTGTCGCCCGACAAGATCAAAAAAGCCATGGCTGAGCTACCGAAAGGCAGCCGGATGATCTTCTCGCTCTATCTGCTGGAAGGTTACGATCACCAGGAAATATCTGAAATCCTCAATATCAGTGAATCCAATTCAAAGACACAGTATATGCGGGCTAAACACCGCATAAAAGAAATTTTAAAAACTCAGCTTTATGAGTCCTGACAAATTAGAAAAGTATATCCTGGATCATCGCGAGAGCTTTGATGATATGGAGCCGGATCCGGCAGTTTGGGAACGTGTGGACACCCGCAAATCACCCATCATCAGGATCAACTGGAAAGACATTGCCTGGAAAGCCGCCGCAGTGGCCGTTATATTCACCGCTTCCTATTTTTTCCATGATTTCATGGCGGATCGGAAGCAGGATAAGCAACTTTCCGGAATGAGCGATAAGGAAGCCTCTCCGATGGTAGAAGAACTGATTGAAGCAGAAGCCTATTATTCAGCACAGATCAATATGAAAAAAGATGAACTGTTTATCCTATCAGCTCAAAATCCCGATATCCGGCATGAGGTCGATATGCAGATGGTGGATCTGGACCAGGTGTATAAAGAACTGAAGGAAGACCTCAAAGATAATGCCGCCAATGAAGAAGTCATCGAAGCGATGATCCAGAACTTCCGCCTTAAGCTTGAAATTCTTGAAGAGATGCTGATGGTGCTTAAACAATCTAATGAACCGCAAAATGAACAAGGCCATGAAAATGCCATCGAATTATAAACCCCTGCTGGTTTTTGCCTGCCTTGCACTTAGCTTCCGTCTGGCCGGGCAAACATATGAGAGCAGCCGCTCGGTCAGGGAAGCCTACCGGATCGCTTCCAATGCGGAAGTGCAGGTGATCAATAAATATGGCGACATCCATTTGATACCCTGGGAAAAAGATTCTGTCGTATTTGAGATCGACCTTACCGTTACTTCCAATAAACAGGCGAAAGTCGACAAGATTGTTGATTACATCGATTTTGATTTCAAGTCGACAGCTTATTATGTCGTTGCCAAGACCCTATTTGAAGGACAGGATAATATCTGGAGTGAAATGGCGGACGTTGCCAGTACTATTTTCAGTACGGGTACAAGTACCCGGATCGATTATACGGTTTACTTTCCGTCGGGTAACGACATCAGGATCGAAAACAAGTTCGGTAATATTTACACGACTGACCATACCGGAAAGGTGGATATCACCCTTTCGAACGGCGATATGAAAGCACATACATTCAGCGGACCGACGAGGCTCAAGCTTGAATTCGGCAATTTTTCCATCGACAAGGTCGTTAATGGAAATATTACACTCGGTTATGCCGAACTAAACCTCGAAGATGCCGGTGACATCAATTTTGAGACCCGATCATCCAAAATATACCTCAACAGCATTGATGTGCTTCACATGGATTCAAAACGCGATCATTATTACATCAAGGCCGCACGTGAAATTACCGGCGACGCATTTTTCTCATACCTGAACCTTGATAAGGTCATGAACAAAATCAGCCTGAAAACCAACTATGGCGATATTAAGGTGTTGAGCATTGCGGAAAGCTTTATCCGCCTGGATTTATCTTCTCAATATTCGGATATTAATATTTACCTGGATGATGATCACCTGTTCGAATTTGATATTACCCGGGATGATCGTACACAGGTGATCTCTTCTGCCTCACTCATTTCGAAAAAGGAAGAGCCGGTCGCAGGTATGGAAAAAACTTTCAGGGCGTCGATAACGGCCGGAAGGCTTGATAAACCAAAGGTTCCGGTCATCATTAATATGAAATCCGGAAAAATTTATCTTTTTTAAGCATTGAAAATGTAACCCTGAATTGTTTCAGTTGTCTTTAAATAAAACATCAATTTAATAAATATGAAAACAATAAAATTAGCAGCCGGTTTTATTTTACTGACAGCCTTGCTTATGACAGCAGGCTGCTATAAACCGTGGCACCATGTAGAAGGAAACGGGAACGTAATTACGGAAACCCGGAGTTTTAGCGATTTTGAGAAAGTGTATAATGAAGGAAACTTCGATGTTTACATTATCCAGGACGGATTGTTTGAAGTGGAGATTGAAGCTGAGTCCAACCTTATTCCGCTGATCAGGACAAAGATCGAAGGGTCGGCACTGGTGATCGATACCCAGGATGATTTGCGCAACAATGAACCGATGAAGATTTATGTTCATATGGATGAAGTCAGGGCGCTCAGGATGAGCGGTTCCGGCATGATTGAAGCTGAAGAGCTGACTACCGGCGACCTTGACCTGGAAATATCCGGTTCAGGAGAGCTATATTTTTCAGGCACATCGGCTGATGTAGATGCAAATATTTCCGGATCGGGATCAATGGAAATTGACCTGACCTGCGAAAACATGGAAACCGACATCAGCGGATCAGGTGACATAGAATTGAAAGGAACGGCTGATGCCGGTGATTTCCGCATTTCCGGCTCCGGCTCGATCCGTGCGTATGATTTATTGCTGCAGGAATGCCAGGCGCGCATTTCCGGTTCAGGCAGCATGTACCTAAATGTAGCAGACTACCTGAATGTTAACATTTCGGGCAGCGGTGATGTGTATTATATGGGGAACCCGATCATCGAGACCAGCATCAGCGGCTCAGGTTCAGTCATTCATCCCTGAAAACCCAATAAAAATCCGGGATTATGAAAACAGTTTTAAAATCAGTTTTATTGGTCTTTATCGCGCTTTGGATCAACCAGGCCTCGGCCCAGGAAAACCTTAAACAAGCAGGTTTCCGGTTTGGCAATACAACAGGATTCTCAGGCAGGATCATTACCGAAGACAATTTTGCTTTCGAGGGTATACTGGGATTCCGTAGCGGAGGTCTGCAGCTTTACGGGCTCTTTGAAACCCGGAAACCCTTGTATCTCAACAGGCTGGAGAACATGTACCTCTATTTTGGAGGTGGCGCCCATGTGGGATTTGTAAGATGGAATGAATATGACCAGGAATACGATCCTTACCATAATTACTATGATGATAATTACGACTGGCACACCGGAGCTGCTTTCGGCCTTGATGGTATGATCGGGATGGAATATTCCTTTGTGTCAGCACCCATCAGCATGGCGGTTGATTTCAAACCTTTCTTTGAAATGTTCGGTCCGTTTTTGATGAGGGTGAATTTCTGGGACTTCGGTTTCCACCTGAGATACAACTTCTAAATTTTGAATTTTGAATTTTGAATTTTAAATTATTAAACATAATCATATGAAAACAAAGATTTTATTAATGGCGATTTTAACCTTCGGGCTTTTCGCCTTCAGTTACGGTCAGGAAAGATCTACCGAGGAAATGCAGACGATTTTCCGTAATAGTGATAGAAAGACCAGTCATGGCGGTTATGCCGGTTTAACGGTCGGATACACCCAAATTGACGGAGAGGATGTTATGACGCTAGGCGGCAGGGCCGGATGGCTGATCGATCATCATGTGACCATCGGCCTCGCCGGAAAAGCCTTTATGAATTCGGTATTTATCGATGGATACTGGCCGACCAGCGAAGGTTATAACAATGGCTATTACCTGGTAGGAGGCTATGGCGGATTGTTCGTCGAGCCGATCATATTCCCTAATTTCCCGGTCCACCTGTCGGTTCCAATCCTGATCGGAGGCGGTGGATTGGCGCTGAACGAAGAAACCTGGCATGATTACAGCATTGATTACAATTATTACGAACCTTTCGACTGGGATTCCTACTTTGTATTCGAACCGGGTGTAGAGATTGAATTGAATGTGGTTAAATTCTTCAGGGTTGCTTTCGGGGCTTCGTACAGGCTGACCAGCAACCTGCATATGGCTTACGTTCCCAAGGATATGATGAATGGTTTCAGTGCGGATGTGACCTTAAAGTTCGGGAAGTTCTGATCTCACTTTATTTTTTTGAACCGCAGAGGCGCGGAGACGCAATGTAATATTGCGCCTTTGCGCCTTTGTGGTTTTTGATTAATTTCGAAGGCTTAAATTATGCTTTATGAAATCTTCCATTATTGCAATCTTCTTGCTGGTTCCCATGGTTTCCAGTGCCCAGTTCGGTAAATATTTCAAAAACCAGACCCTTCGGTTCGATTATTTCCACTCGGGCAGCGCGGAAGCCGAGTATTTTGTACCTGATGAACTGATCCTCGAAGGTGAATGGGCCGGAAATAAGAAAAACCTGATCGATCCGTTTGACTACGGCTCCTGCCGGGTCATTGTGTATGATTCCACTTCCGGGAAACTAATCTATTCTCGTCAGTATTCGACCATGTTTGTTGAATATGTAGCTACGGAAGAAGCTCAAATGCAGTGTGGCAATTTCCCCGAAAGTTTCCTGATGCCGCTTCCCAAAAAAACAGTTAAAGTTGATTTTCAAAGCCGCCGCGATGACCTGGTCTGGAATACCTATTATGAAGGATATATCAACCCGGCCAAAGATGAACTGAAGGTAAGGAACAGTTATATGTATCCGGTTGAAACGATACTGAAATCGGGAAATCCACAGAAAAAGCTCGACCTGGTCATTTTGCCCGAAGGTTACAGGGAAGAAGAAATGCCGAAATTTCTGGACGATTGCATGCGCTTTACCGGTTATCTGCTGGAAACCGATCCTTACGGGAAATATATTAAAGATATGAATATCATTGCCGTTAAAGCGCCATCGGAAGAATCCGGAACGGATATTCCTGTTGACTCCATCTCCAGAAATACAATTTTCGGTTCCAGCTTTTCGACGTTCGGTTCGGATCGTTACCTGATGGCCTCCGATTTTAAAACGATCAGGGATGTCGCCTCCAATGCGGTCTATGACAACATCATCATCCTGGTCAACCATCCGCAGTATGGCGGCGGGGGCGTTTATAATTTTTACGCGATCAGTACCGTGGACCATCTGAACTCTGGTTTTGTTTTCACGCATGAATTCGGTCATTCATTCGCCGGCCTGGGTGATGAATACGAAGGATCAGGGTCAAATGATGAGGATATCTATTCTTCGGAAATCGAGCCCTGGGAGCCAAACATCACGACCCTGAAGCACTTCGAATCCAAGTGGAAAGATATGCTTCCCGAAGGTACTCCTGTCCCTACTCCTGAAACCGACGAATGGCAGGGCAAAGTAGGCGTTTTTGACGGTGCCGGCTACATGGCGCATGGCTGCTACCGCCCCTACCTCGACTGCTCGATGAACGTGATCAAGTTCAACAATTTCTGTCCCGTTTGCCAGCGGGCCATCGGCAGGGTGATTGAGTATTATACGGGGAAATAAATTGGTCAGAAGGTGGTCAGAAGGTAGTCAAAAGGTAGTCAGAAGGTGGTCATAATGTGGTGTTAGGGAGAAGGGGTTGAAATATTTACCTTTCACAGCAGGTGATCCAGTCTTGTAGCACTATTCTTTGCGCGACCCTTAAATGCAATCACCGTTTACACAAAATTCCTCACACTACCCTAAATTTACCTCATTCATTATACGAAATCCT
>AMWB02095433.1_pt4 | contig 42057 bp, 40 predicted proteins | sample 200311 | NCBI WGS metagenome assembly AMWB02 (sample SAMN02737377, study PRJNA173069) | bioreactor metagenome | biome: anode biofilm in microbial fuel cells | place: USA: California | collected 2010-12-16
CATCGGCAGGGACAACATTTCGATCGAAAGCGGTGGGCGTTTTAACAATGGGCTCTTCCACCATTTCTTCGATAGATACCTGGGTGGCATTGGAGATGTCTTCTTCCCTGATCCCTGCATCGGAAGATCCTTCAGCAATAAGGTCAAGCTGGCCTTTTGGCACGAAACTGGTTGCCAGGTAGGGTTTATTTTTAATATACAAGTTATAGACCCGGATGATGTCTTCCTTGGTCACTGCTTTCATTTTCTCAATATCGGTTTTATAATAAGAAGGATCACCGGCATATTCGTTATAAGATGCGAGTTGGAATGATTTCCCGAGAATGCTGCTGATGCCGTTGTAAAATTGCGTCTCCTGGCTGGCCTTGATGCGTTCGACGTCTTCTTCGGTAAAACTTTCCGATTCAAACATCAGGAAAGCATCAAAAATTCCTTTTTCGATATCTTTCAGACTGACACCGTCATTGGCTGTAACACTGATCCCAAAACTACCCGCGATTTCCAGGCTGTTGTTAAAAGCATTCTGACTGGTGGTCAGTTTTCTTTCTTTTTCCAGGATCTTGTAAAGCGGGGCTTTTTTTCCCTGGGAAAGCAACTGCCCAAGGTATGCCAGCGGATATGAATCATCGCTGTATTCCTCCACCGTAGGCCAGATCATCCGGAACTGCGGCGCCTTGGCGAAATTATCCTCATGGTAGACTTTGATTGTTTTCTCAAGTTTAACCGGTCTGGGTTCAGGATCGCTGACTTCATTGCCGGCCGGTATTTCCCCGAAGTATTTCCCGATAAGTTCTTTGGCCTGTTCAATATCAAAATCACCGGCGAGAACAAGGGTTGCGTTATTGGGCAGATAGAATTTTTCATGAAATGCTTTCACATCCTCCACTTGCGCATTGAGCAGGTCCTGCATTTCGCCGATCACGGTCCAGGAATACGGATGTCCTTCAGGATATAGATTTTTGGCCACAACCTCCTGTGTAAAGCCGTAGGGGCGGTTATCATACGATTGCCTCTTTTCATTCTGAACGACATTTTGCTGAACGGCAAAAGACTTTTTGGTGACGGTGTTGATCATATACCCCATCCGGTCTGATTCCATCCAGAGTATTTTCTCCAGTGCATTTTTCGGTACAACTTCAAAATAAGTGGTGGCATCGTTGGAGGTACCGCCGTTGAGTGTGCCGCCGGCATCCTGGATCAATTTGAAGAATTGCTCTTCACCAACATGTTCGGAGCGCTGGAACATCATATGTTCAAACAGGTGAGCAAAGCCGGTCCGGCCTTTAACTTCACGGTTGGAACCGACATGGTACTGGACGGCAAGCGCCACAATAGGGTCGGAACGGTCAATATGGAGGATTACATCCAGTCCATTGGCCAGCTTGTATTTTTCGTAATCGATTTTCACTTGTTTATCTTCGGGGTTTGTGCCGGAGAAAAAAAGGCCGGCGATCAATAATAGAAACAATGCTTTTTTCATTCGTAAAATTTTGGGATAAAGCTAAGAAAAAATGTGAGAAGGGAAAAACTCGTACTACCACTATAGTGGGACTACGAGTTTTAAAAAATCAAATCAATAGGATATTTTGTTTCTTTGCAAAGGATGAAAAAAATATCGATCAAGGAAAGGCTGATCTTGTATTTTGTGCTCTTGAGTGTAATTTCAATTGCAATTGTCAGCCTGTTTTCTATCTTCGAAGCTAAAAAAGGGATCCGCGAAAGAGCCTTTAGCCAGCTGATCCTGCTGAGGGATCTCCGACGTGAACAGATACAAACCTTCTACAATTCTCTTGGCCAGGAACTGGCGGCACTTGCCCAAACCTACTGCATCAAGAATGCCGCAGCATCACTTCAATCAGACCCACCGGATAAGACATTGATTGAATCATTCCTGCAAAACCAACAGCTGCTGGATCTGGTTATGGACCAAAGGAACTGCAAATCAATTCATCTCTACTTAAATAATAAAAAGATCTATCAATTCATCCAAAAGGGCAATTCTATTAATGTTCAACCGGATGAATTTTTCCAGGTTCCGGCTAATATTGACGGGGCTTTTTATCTTCCGGTGAACGATCCGGGTTACCGACTGATTGACAATTCCACAGTTGGTGAGCAGCAAATTTTGATGATGCTGGCACCAATCATAGGAACCGATAATCAGGTTGAGGCATTGCTGGTGCTGAATCTGCAGCCGGAAGCATTACATCGCATTATTTACAATTCAGTGCCGGGCACAGGTCTTGGAAGGACCGGAGAGGCTTATCTTGTCGGCATTGACGGTTATATGAGATCTCCCTCAAGATTTATCCCCGAATCAGTGATGAAAATCAAAGTCAATACTCCAGGATTCTGCGAAGCTGTTTCAGGCAGGGATAGTACCGGAATATATAATGATTACAGGGGAATTAAAATACTTGGCGCATATGGCCTGATAAAAACAGCTAATTTCTCCCATGTGATCCTGGCAGAGATCGATGTAAAAGAAGCGATGGTCCCGTTGACCGTCATCAGAAATGATATCCTGATCGTATCCTCCATCATTTTAATGGTAATTTTCATCATTACATGGTTTGTTGCCCATGGGATCACACGTCCGCTGATCAGGCTTAAAAAGGCCGCCAATTTTATCAGTGCAGGAACATATATTCAAAAACTGGAAATAGAAACGGATGATGAGATCGGGGAACTTACCCTTGCATTCAATACCATGTCAAAGGAGATCAGTCATGCAACCCGGGAACTGAAAGAGAAAGAAGAAAGTCTCAGGCATTTCTATAATGCTACGCTGGATGGGATCGTTTTACATGATAATGGTAAAATGGTCCTGTTTAATTCAGCCATGACTCGTCTTACAGGATATGATGAAGAAGAACTTACGAATTTTGACATAAAGGATATTCTTCGCGACATAACCGAATTGCAATGCGATAAAGATACCGGCAATGATATTTATGAAACCGTGCTGGTCCGGAAAGATAAATCCCACCTGCCTGTTGAAGTGCAGGAATCATGCGTTGAGTTTAAGGGGAAAAATGTCCGTGCAAGTGTAATCCGGGATATCAGTGCCAGGAAGAAAATGGAAGATGAACTGGCAGATGAACGCAATAAGAGAATACGGGCCGTGTTTGACGCAAAAGACAGCGAGCAGCAGCGTCTTTCGCGTGAACTCCACGATGGTCTTGGCCAGCAGCTTGTTGCCGGCCGTCTCATCCTTGAGGGCAGCCTGTATGATGACGGCCAGAATCTCAGGTCAAAAATTATCGAGACACAGCATATTTTTGACCAGATAATCGGGGATATCCGCAGGATCGCCCATGACCTGAGCCCTTCCATTTTGCGCGAATTCGGGCTCAAAGCAGCCATGGAAAACCTCTGCAGGAATATCATGAAAGCCAGGGGGATTTTGATCGATTTCTCTTATGAGCCCGGCAAGGAGCAGTTAGATGAGCTGACCTCGACCTATCTGTTCAGGATCGCACAGGAAAGCCTGAACAATATTCAGCTTCATTCAAACGCCGATCATGTGAAAATTAACATGGTATCAGGCAGTATCGGGATACTCCTGGAGATTGAAGATAATGGGATAGGTTTTGACGTGAAGAAAATTTCCAATAAAGGAGGAACAGGATTGTATAATATCCGGGAAAGAGTCAATATTTTGAATGGACAGTTCAATATAACCAGTCAACCGGGTGCAGGTACAAAAATACAGGTCAGGATACCTTTTAAAAAACCTTAGTTCTGATAGAAATTTTTATGAAAAAGATAAAGATCATCATTGTTGACGACCATCAGATCATTCGTGACGGAATAAGAGCTTTGCTAACAGGATTTGAGGATATTGAAGTTGTCGCTGAAGCCGGTTCTGCCGAGGAATGCATGCAAAAGCTAAGGTTTCATCCTGCCGACCTGGCCCTGATCGATATCAGCCTGCCCCGCATTTCAGGTATCAAACTGACAGAACAGCTTGTCGAATCCCATCCTTCACTGAAAGTGCTCATTTTGTCCATGCATTTAAACGAAGCTTATATTTCCGGAGCAATTAAGGCTGGTGCAAGAGGCTACCTGGTCAAGAATACAACACGCGATGAACTGATCCAGGCCATTCATATCGTGGCAGGTGGTGATAGATATCTGGGAAAGGAAGTGTCTGAACTGATCACATCGGGCTTCATGCGCCGCGTGCAGGTAAAAGATGACCCCGGAGAAGAGGTCTTGTCGAAAAGAGAACTTGAAATCATGGTACTGACCGCAAATGGAATCGGAAATAAAGAGATATCTGAAAAATTGTTCATCAGCATCCGGACGGTCGAATCACACAAGAATCATATTATGCAGAAACTTGGACTAAAATCATCCCTGGAGCTGGTCAGATATGCCATTAAAACAGGTCTTATCAATATTTAATCATTTTTTTAAGTGTTTCACTTAAAGTTTTAAGTAGTCTTTCGGATTTCCAGGTTAACTTCTTCCTTTTAATTTGACTTTCATAAAACCAAACTAATATGAAAGGCTACACTTCTATTTTTATTTTATTCATGTTGCTCTTAATGCCGTTCAGGCATAGTTATTCGCAGAATGAATCCAAACTTAAACCGGAACTCGGATGCGATATTGTCAGCAGTTATATCTGGCGTGGTTCAGCAGTTTATGCTGCCCTTGGAGATAACAATGTGCTCTCTCCAAGTTTTCAACCGGGTTTTGCAATAAATTACCAGGGATTTAAAGTTGGCACGTGGGGATCTGTCGATTTTACAGGAACTTACAAAGAACTGGACTATTACCTCAGCTATACTTTAAAAGGGGTTACACTTGCTTTTACAGATTATTACTGGGCATCAGGCTGGATCACGGATAATTACTTTGATTACAAAAAAGACAGTACTTCACATTATGTAGAAGCTTCACTCGGATACAAAAGCGACAGGATACCTTTAAGCATCCTGGTGGCAACCATGATTTACGGAGCCGATAAACAATTTGAAGACCCCGCTAAAAGCAATTATTCGACTTATATTGAATTAGGTTACGGATTCAAGATCTCAGATTATAATCTGGACCTGTTCCTGGGAATGACCCCGTTTGATGGATTATATGGAGATGGGTACGGTGGAAAAGAAGGATTCGCCATTGTCAATACTGGCGTAACTGGTTCAAAATCAATTAAGATTACGGACAATTTCTCTTTGCCTGTCAAGGCTTCCGTAATAGCCAATCCCCAGGGCAAGAAATTATTCTTAGTATTTGCCGTGACAATATAGTCAGAAACTTAAAATTTAAACTATAAAACTTAAAATTATGATTGATACTGGTTCAACCGGCTTTATGCTGCTCGCGTGCAGCCTCGTCATGCTGATGACACCGGGCCTCGCCTTCTTTTACGGCGGACTGGCCACTAAGCGTAACATCCTGGGTATCATGATCCAGAGTTTTGCTTCCTTAGGATGGACTACCGTACTCTGGTTCATCTTTGGTTATTCACTTTGCTTCAGCGGAGGCGAAGGCGGAATAATCGGAAACTTCGATAAAGCATTCCTGAATGGGGTTTCCATTGATTCGATGTTTACAAACGGTAAGATACCGGAAATTGTATTCATTGCTTATCAGATGATGTTTGCAATTATAACCCCGGCTTTGATCACCGGTGCATTTGTCAACAGGGTTACTTTTAAAGCATACATGATTTTCCTGACCTTGTGGCAGATCCTTGTATATTATCCATTTGTACATATGGTTTGGGGTGGCGGATTACTGGCACAAATGGGTGTCCTCGACTTTGCAGGCGGGATCGTAGTCCATGCAACGGCCGGTTTTGCAGCCCTGGCATCAGTATTTTACATCGGTGCCCGTACGGATAAAAAATCTGTTCCGAACAGCATACCACTGGTTGCTATCGGAAGCGGATTACTCTGGTTTGGATGGTATGGCTTCAACGCCGGCAGTGAAATCGCCGTGGATAAGGTAACCTCACTGGCTTTCCTCAATACCGACATAGCTGCTTCATTTGCAACCATCGCCTGGGTTGTAATTGAATGGATCCGTGAGCGAAAGCCAAAATTTGTCGGCCTTCTGACCGGATCAATTGCAGGCCTTGCGACCATTACCCCTTGTGCAGGATTTGTGCCGCTGTGGGCTTCCCCGATTATCGGAACAATTGCAGGGATCACCTGTTATCTCGCCGTACAGTGGAAGAACAAGATGCACTGGGATGATGCGCTCGATGTATGGGGAGTTCATGGTGTTGGTGGTTTCCTGGGAACTATCCTTCTTGGCATATTTGCTTCAAAAGCAGTCAATGGTTCAGGTGCCGATGGTCTGCTCTTCGGAGGCGGCTCATTTTTCTGGAAACAGCTCCTCGCCGTTCTGGTCGCATCCGCTTATGCATTTATTTTCACTTACATTATGCTGGCGCTTATAAATCGTATAACCCGGGTAAGGGTTTCCGAAGAAGAAGAGCTGAAAGGCCTTGATATAGCCATTCATGGTGAACAGGCCTATGATGAAGGAGCTTTGTAAATCAGTTTGTAATTTTTGGTGTTTTAAAACTCGTACTACCACTATAGTGGTACTACGAGTTTTTATTTTGCAACAGATTTGTACGCTGATCGCTTATTTGCGCTAATCTGCGTCCATTAATTATGTTTTAATGATCCTCTTTACAACCAATTGATTATCAACGTTGATCTTCACCAAATAAATACCTGCAGGGAGATGGCTGATGTCAAATTCCAAATCCCGGGCACCAAATTCCAGATTATCGGATTTTACAATTTTACCATATAGATCAACGATCTCGATGCTCCCGTTTTGAATTTGATTTTTTGAATTTGTTTGGTGACTGGTGCTGGTAATTTGGAATTTCCCGTTTGTTGGATTCGGCCATACCTCAACGCTACCCTGCCTCCATGCCTCAGTGCCTCCCTGCTCATCCACCCCTACACCGATGTCCCACACTGCCGTAGCCAGCCCTCTTCCGTGTGTCGCGGCGATGACAGTATAATCCGATAATCTGAGCTGGAGCATGTCGACCCTTACGTTGGCCAGGCCATCAATATCCGGTGTCCAGATCGTTTCATCTTCATTGAGGTTATTCGTCGTCCACACGCCCAACTCCGTTGCCAGCATCGCATATGATGAACTGACCGGATGATAAATAGCCCACCGGACGGGAATATCAGGAAGGTTCGCTTCTTTTTCCTGCCAGGTACCACCACCATCATAGGTCTGCCATACGGATGAAACTCCATAATTGGAGAACGTGACAAGCAATGTATCTTCAGATCCGCCCACGGCAATGCTCGAGATAGCCCCGAGTGGAAATTCCGAACCCGTGATTTCAGTTGCCTGTGGAGTTGTCTGGGCATTGATCACTTTAAACAACTGACCGGATAAAGAACCGACGAAAAGCGTACTGGTGCCTGATAATGAATGAGTACTGTATTCAACGGCAGTGAAATAGACATTAAGCCCTGTATTCAGGTTGATGTAAGTGCCTGAAATATTGTTTGGGATACCCTTAATACGAAGAAGCCTGTTGGCCTGGCCCCCAACGTAGTTGACCGCATTGGAGTAAAGTATATTGCTCTTGTAGTCGTAATCGGCCGGCGAAACAAAGATCCCGCTCTGCCAGTCGCTCATCGATTCATAAAACTGACCATTGTTGAATAGAGAATATTGATTGTAGTAAACCGAAGTGATCATGTACTGAGGCTGGTCCTGATCGATAAAACAACAGGCTCCGTCGCCACCGTCAATCATGTCGAAGATGGTCAGCGGTGTCCCGGTGTGATAAAGTGTCCCGTTATCCTGCAAACCACCCACATATTTATTGGATCCCGCCGCCGAATGAATTGCACAGGTGTAAAACTGCAATGAGCCGTACCCGTTGTTTTTTTCCTGGAATGCCGGTCCCGACTGAGTGGCTTCATTCGTATAAAACACACCGCCATCACTGGTGACGAGCAGTTCATCGGATGAACCGGGTTTGTAATCTATATCATGGATATCCGCATGAACGTATAGATCGCCCCCGCCATAATACATATAGCGCCAATCCGAAACCTGGGTCCAGGAATTGCCGCCTGTAGTTGATTTATAAACATCAAGGCCACCGATATAAATCGCTTCTGCATTATTCGGATCAACCGCCAATGTAAGCGCATGCCATCCGATCGTTGCCCAAAAGTATTCCCCACCGGACGGGATAGGCTTGGAAACCCACGTTTCCCCCGCATCATCAGAACGTAAAATATACATCCCCTGTGTGTAGACAAATCCATTGGCACTATTGATATATCCCGCATCCAGCAAAGCATATACAATATCCGGATCAGATGGTGCACTGCCCAGCATTACCCGGTTGGGAATATTATTATCAGGATTTGATTCGATGATTGCCTTATAATTATCAAAAATCGTCCACGAGCCTCCTATGCCCTGGTCGCTGTAAAGAATGGTTGATCCACCGTCGCCGTTCAGGGTAGGCATCGATCCGACGATAATCCGGTTCCCGGCCGTGATCTCAATGTCGGCTACGGCGTAGGGGACATCCCTGCCTTCAATCAACGGCATGACCTGCGTCCATGAAGCCCCTCCGTCGGTCGAACGGTAAAGGCCATCGGTCGGCACACTTTGCTGCGTTCCGTGATATTCACCCGATGCGACACCTGCATAGATCACACTATTGCCATTTTCATTGCGCACTTCGATATCGGTTACATACTTCCATTCCATCGTTGAACTCAATTGCTGCCAGCTCTGACCTGCATTGGTCGATTTGAAGACCCCCGCGCCAATCCCTGAAGATTCCCGGTAAACAACGCGTGATGTGAAGGCTTCTCCCGTTCCGACGTAGAAAATCTGCGTATTATTCGGATCGTAGGTGATGCTGCTGATGGAGAGTGAAGGCCACAGGTCATCGACCGGTATCCATGCCGATTGCGGATTTGTTATGTTGGGGTTGACCCAAAGTCCACCGGTTACAGCGCCTGCCCATACTTTATTGCTGCTGATTCCGCTGGGATCGTACATAACAACCCTGGTACGGCCGCCCATTTTTGAGGGAACAATATCCCATTGCAACGGATAGTCGCTTTTCAGTAATGAATTATGTCCAGTGGCTTTCAACTCATCATAAGCCTTGTGTAACCTTTCAAACGGGACCCGCTGCAATTTCGGATCGACAGTCTGTAAGAAATTCTGGAAAGCGGCCATCTGCGGCTCATCCGGTGATTTAGTCTCTTTTCCGTCTTCTTTTTCAGCAACAAAGGATTCTATGCCCGCTGATTTTTCCAGGAGGAATTCGTCATATTTATCACGCGCGGTTTTCTTGTTCTGAAGAATAACGAAACTTGAAATGACAGCAAAAACAGTAATTGCAGCAAGGATCAGGTAGGTCAGTCTGGTTTTCATCGGTAAAACTTATAGTTTTTGGTATTTTGGTATAATAAAAGCGTAAAAGTATTGAAAAAGTCGATTTGAAGAAATGTAAAGGGAAAGAGAGAATGCAAGATTGCACTTGGATTTAGTGGTCAGGTGGTCCTTTAAAATCCCTCACCAACTGTCCTGGTGAATTCGCTCCACATTGTAACGGTCGGGTTGTTCACGGGATTCATCCGGCTTACCGATAGAAATCATGGAGACTGGCAAAATATTTTCAGGGATTTGCAGAATGTCTTTTAATGGAATCAAACGGTCTTCACGGGGATGAACGCCAAGCCAGACACTTCCCAGTCCCAGCTCATGAACAGCCAGGAGTATATTCTGTGTTGCTGCGGAACAATCCTGGATGATGAAGCTCTCTGCATCTTCCAAATTCAGATCACCGCATACTACGATGGCTGTGCCGGCTTCTTCCAGCATCCGCCAGGAAGTATTGACTGAAGCTAATTTCAGAAGGATTTCGCGATTGGTTATGATGATGAAATGCCAGGGCTGCTTGTTTCTTGCCGATGGAGCATGCATGGCAGCCCGGAGCATGATCTCATAATATTCTTCCGGTATGTCTTTGTTAATATATTTTCGTATACTTCTGCGGGTAAGTATTGCTTTCAGGGTTTCCATGTCGTATATTTAAAGGGTCAAACTTGAGGAGGTAAAAATATGAATCTTTTTCAACTATTTTACAGGCCAAAACCGGGTGAGCACCGGATCAGGTACATCGTGAAAGGCGATGCCGATGATTTTAATGTGACGTTTAAATGCGGGAATTGTTCCGAAGTAAAACAGGAACCACATATTCACAAAGGCTGGAAACACACTTTCGTTGGTCGTGAAGGGGATTATATGTATATCCTGGCTCAATCCAACAAGCCAAATTCCGATGTCAACATTATGGTTTATGAAGACGGAAAGCTCCTTGAACGCATCACGAAAACAGGAGACTATCCATTGATTCAGGCTTCCGGGACTATTTGATTACTTTTTAAAATTTTTACAATAGGTATCAACCGCCTTTTGTGCATCAGGAGCGCCCATGAGCAGGGCCTGGTTCCAGTCCATACAGGCATTATTTGTATCCCGGGTATAAAAAAATGCAAGTCCGCGGTTATAATAAGCCGCAGAATATTTTGGATTTATCCGAAGGGCCTGCGTGAAATCTTCAATTGCGCCTTTGTAATCCTTTGTCTGTCCCTTAATTAGCCCACGGTTAAGATATGCCGCTCCATAGTTTTTACTGTTGGCAATAGCATCACTGTAATCCCGGAGAGCACCCTGCAGGTCCCCCTGGTAGAAACGCACGACTCCTGAATATAGCAGAGCGTTGGTATCAACCGGGTTGATGTTCAGTGCACTGGTGAAATCTGCGAGGGCTTTGTCGTATTCCTTCATGCTATAATATGCAAATCCACGGTTGAAATAGATCCTGCCATTATTTGGTTCTGAAGCCAGTGCCCGGTTCAGATAATCAATACCTTCACTATATTTTTTCGTTTGTATCAATTCAAGGCCCCTCCTGAAATTGACGGAGGCATTTTTAGCGTCATTGCTCGGAGGATTGATTTCCTTTAACTGGTTCTGAACCGGCTTTTCATCACTGACCGTGAATGTAGCTTCTTGCCTGGCTTCGTTTGTCTGCGCTTCCGGTTTGGTATTGTTTGAGGATTTTCCGGCCGGCTCCTGTCTGGTTTGGCAGGAAATCAGAATGATGACCGAAAAGAACAGAATTATTGAATATTTCATGTTGGTTGCATTTTACGGCTGGCAAAAGTAAGAAAAATATTTGCTTGGAGGCGGGAAGTCAGTGAACCTGGAAGGCGTGATGACACGGAGGTAAATATTTTTTAACTTTGTCATAATAAGCCAATAATAATCCAGACCATCATGAAAAAGTTCACCGGATTAATCGGTTTTCAGCGCCGCGGGTCTACAACAAATGAACTTCTATTTCTTTTTATTAGTATGGCATTTATTTTTCAAGATGATGAACATTTTTTAAACTGGATTGCTTTATAACACTTATGACTACCACTTCCACGCTCTTCTGTAAAACTTCTGCTCAATTTTTGTGGTTGATTGCTTTGATGCTCATCGTGATTTCGTGCAATAATGAGGCAGGAAAGGATCATGCCTCAATCAATTCAGGCACCCCGGCAGTTGATGACTCGGCAGCATGCTGCATGCCAAAAACTGCGGACAGGTTTTCGCGGAAAAACGGAGATACGGTCTTTACGCCGGGTTCAGGTGGAAATCAAGGACATGAAGGCATGGTTCAAATTCCCGCCGGGACTTTCATGATGGGTGGAAACAATGACCAGGCCTCACCGGATGAATTTCCCAGGCACAAAGTGACTGTGAGCGGGTTCTGGATGGATGAGACTGAAGTGACCAACCGGCAGTTCGCGGCTTTTGTGAATGCTACAGGTTATATAACAACCGCTGAGCAAAAACCCGACTGGGAAGAATTGAAGAAGGAGCTTCCCCCGGGCACGCCGAAACCGGATGAAAGTTTGCTGGTGCCCGCATCCATGGTTTTCCGTCCTTCCGACGGTCCTGTGAACCTCAACGATTACGGCCAGTGGTGGGAATGGAAAGAAGGCGCGAGCTGGAGGCATCCGCATGGGCCCGGTTCAGACATAAACGGGATGGATGATTACCCCGTCGTCCATATTTCCTGGTACGACGCCATGGCCTATTGCAAATGGGCCGGCAAGAGATTGCCCACGGAAGCGGAATGGGAATGGGCAGCACGTGGAGGGCTTATCGATAACATTTATCCCTGGGGTAACGAACCTTTAAATTCCGGACAGCCGAAAACCAATTCCTGGGATGGGACTTTTCCTTATGATAATGTGGAGAAGGACGGGTATTATTTCACCGCACCGGTAAAATCTTTTCAACCAAACGGTTATGGCCTTTACAACATGGCCGGTAACGTCTGGGAATGGTGCAGCGACTGGTACCGAGCCGATTATTATGAAATGATCAATAAACCGGAAGGCGTTTTGAATCCCGTTGGTCCTTCCGACAGTTTCGACCCTGATGAGCCTTATGCAAAAAAGAAAACAATCCGCGGTGGTTCATTCCTTTGCAATGATGGCTATTGCTCTGGTTATCGTGTGGCCAGAAGGATGAAAACCACACCGGATTCCGGAATGGAACATCTTGGATTTCGTTGTGTGAAATAGCATTTGTTTCCGACGACTGAAGCCGTCGGTTTCATTTTTGTAATATGCTAGGATCCAACGGCTTTGGTCGTTGGAGCATGTACCATTATAAAGTAAAATCTCGTTTAAATATACTTATGAGACAGCATCAAGAAATAATAAAATCTTCTATTTAGAATTATTCTAAATTTGTCGAAAATTAATCCAAAGCTTTTTCCTATGAACCAAAAATCAAAGTCTGCGTTACTATTGGCAACTTCCGTTGCCTTTACCGTTGGCTGCACCCAGCAGCCGGCGGCAGATAAGCAGGTTGCATCGGCGCCCGTCGGAGGATTGGACCGCACCGTGCTTCCGATCAAAGAGCCTGTTTATCCTCCTATCCGGGAACTGGATGCCCGGAATGCCGCTGCACCAAAACGATTCGAAGTGACAGCACCGGAAAAAGCACCTAATGTACTGATCATCCTGATCGATGACATCGGGTTCGGCCATTCCAGTGCTTTTGGCGGGCCGATCAATATGCCGAACCTGGAAAAACTTGCTGCAAATGGATTAAAGTATAACCGTTTTCATACTACAGCATTGTGTTCTCCAACCCGGACGGCACTGCTCACCGGTTATAACCATCATTCCAATAATGCGGGAGCAATTATGGAGGTAGCGACGGCATTTCCCGGGAATACCGGCATCCGTCCGCAGACCATTACGCCTGCTGCTGAAGTGTTACGCCTGAATGGGTACAGTACGGCCGCTTTCGGTAAATATCACGAATGCCCTCCATGGGAAGCATCGGTATCAGGGCCATACGACCGCTGGCCTACAGGATCCGGTTTTGATAAGTTCTACGGATTTATCGGTGGAGAAACCAACCAGTGGCATCCAATGGTATACGACGGCACCACACGCGTGTATCCAAATGTAGATGATCCAAATTATCATTTCACCACGGATATGACCGATCAGGCACTAGCCTGGATCAATACTCAGCAATCGCTCACACCTGATAAGCCATTCTATGTTTATTTCGCCACTGGCGCTACGCATGCACCTCATCATGCTCCTAAAGAATACGTTGAAAAATATAAAGGTAAATTTTCGCAAGGATGGGATAAAGTGAGGGAAGAAACATTGGAGAGGCAGAAAAAGCTTGGTATTGTCCCTCCAAATACGGAACTTGCCCCAAAACCCGCTGATATTAAGGATTGGGACCAGCTTACACCGGATGAAAAGCGTCTTTTTGAACGTCAGATGGAAGTATTTGCCGGATTTGCTGAGCATACCGATGCCGAGGTCGGCAGGCTAATAGCCGCTCTTGAAGAAAGGGGAGAGCTGGATAATACACTGATCTTCTATATCGTTGGTGACAATGGATCCAGCGCAGAGGGCGGAATGATAGGCGTGTTCAATGAAAATACCTATTTCAATGCGGTCCAGGAAACGCTGGATATGCAATTAAACCGGATCGATGAGCTGGGTACCGAACATACCTACAATCATTTTGCGGCGGGATGGGCTGTCGCCGGAAATACGCCATTCACGTGGGCCAAACAGGTGGCCTCCAATTTTGGCGGCACACGAAACGGAATGGTCATTCACTGGCCTGAAAAGATCCAGTCGAAGAATGAGGTCCGTTCGCAATTCCATCATGTGATCGATGTAGCCCCAACTATTTATGAAGCTTGCGGATTACCGGCGCCAAAAATAGTCAATGGAATTGAACAACGACCGATGGAAGGGGTTAGCATGGTTTATTCATTTGATAATGCCACAGCGCCTGATGCCCGTAAAACACAGTATTTTGAAATGATTGGCAACCGGGCCATTTATCATGACGGATGGTTTGCAGGAACCATCCACAAAGCTCCCTGGGAGCTTCAACCTCGTCACCCGCTGGCAGAAGACGTCTGGGAACTGTATAATGTCAATGAAGATTTCAGCCAGGCACATAACCTTGCCGAAGATAATCCCGCCAAGCTGGAAGAGATGAAAAAACTGTTTATGGATGAAGCTGTGAAGTATAATGTCCTTCCTATTGACGACCGCTCCATCGAAAGGCTGGATCCCGCGATAGCGGGCCGCCCCGACCTGATGAACGGACGCACCAGGCTTGAGTTATATGAAGGCGCCACAGGTATTCCTGAGAATGCTTTCATCAACATTAAAAATACTTCACTTTCTATTACCGCGGATATTGAAGTCGCTGCAAATGCAAGCGGAGTATTGCTCTGCCAGGGCGGCGATTTTGGAGGATGGTCTTTCTACATGATGGATGGAAAACCTTACTATTCATATAATTGGGTCGGACTGGAAGTGTACACCGTTTCTTCAACCCAGAAAATCGCTCCGGGCAAGCACACGCTTAAATTTGATTTTGCTTATGAAGGCGGAAGAGGCGCAGGTGGTACCGGAACGCTTTACCTGGATGGGAACCAGATTGGAGAAGGCACCATTACGCACACCAATGCCAATACATTTGGTATCGATGAATCAGCGGATGTCGGAACGGATGAAAATACCCCGGTAGTCCTTTCGTATAAAGGAAAAGAGAATTTTACCGGGAAGATTGAAAAGGTTACGGTAGAAACGTTCCCGAGGAAATAATGAAAAAGAAGAGGGGTCAAATGACCCCTTTTTCTTTTAGGCCCAGGATCAACTCATTAGTGGCCAGACTTCCGGACTTCTTCAGGAGGTTCCTGCGATGTGTGTTCACTGTATGAATGCTCAGAAATAATTTCTCTGATATCTGCCGGCTGTTTTTGCCTTCCGCTAGCAGATTGATTATTTCGTATTCACGTTTTGAAAATACATTGCCTTCTTGCAAGAGTTTTGCATCAGGATACCGGAAGAACGATTTATCAGTGCCCTGGTAAAAGTGATAGCCGTACTTTATCGGATTAATCGCTTCAACGTCAGTGACTACCTGTAACAGATAAACAGTCCGGTATGGGATTTCGCTGTAGAACAGATAACATTGAACCAGAAATTCCGAATACTTTTCAAAAGCATCCAGAAACCTGAGATTTGTGGACAAGATACTATAGGGTTGCGTTAAAATGTACAATTCCTGCCCGAGGTTGAAAAGTTTTGTCCGTGCAATATTATGCCGCTGCAATATATCAGGGTGGGTCCGGGTATAAAAGGTAGAAGGGTCTACCAAGTCCGGTTCAACTCCAAAAAGCTCCCTGCTTCCGGAACTGGTAAATCTGATCTTTAACTGAATCAGGTCGCCAATAAAGAAGAACTGCCTGCTTTGTCTGAGTTGTAATTCCATCGCGATGATGAATGGATCTGACCTGTCAATGTTAAAGAACCCATCATTGGTATATTTTTGAATAAATCTGAAATAGATTGAATAATCTATCATTGATTGCTAAATTCCTGGGTAATTGTTTTATTACAAAAATACTCATTGATAAGTACTAAGGGTACTACATATTAATATTACTTTTATTTTTCTAATCCGGCTTTGATTAATCCATAAGATCAACATCTTTCAGATAGTATAATAATCATTAAATCAAAAAGATATGAATAAGGTTATATTAGTTGTATTTATCTTCCTGAATCTAACAGCGGCTGCCCAAATTGACACTGAACAGTTAAGTCTTGATATTAGCAAGGCAGATGCTGCCAATACAGAACAATTAAAGAATTTCATCTGGAAAAGATATTCAACAGTAATTGTAAACAGTGAACCCAAACTTAATACAGTTACTGAGTTCAGTTTCGATGAAACCGGGAAACTGGTAACAAAACTTATTGATTCGGAAACAACGGTAAAGCAGAAACCAGGCATCAGAGGACAGATTCAGCAAAATGCTGCAGAAGAAAACATGGATTATGTTCAGAAAGCCCTCGAATTGTCAATGGCTTACACGTTTATGTCGAAAGGGCAATTGCTTGACTTTTTCAGTAAAGCCACAGTCACGGAGAAAGACGGAATCATTGAAGCTACCGCAAAAGATATTTATGTTAAGGGTGACATGCTGACCATCCGGGTGGAATCATCCACTAAATTATTCCTTCAAAAGAAATTTTCCAGTTTATTGGAGAATGATCCTGTATCCGGAGAAATCAATTATGCAAAATTTAGTTCGGGGGTAAGCCATGGCTCAACCACGGTATTGAACCTGCCATCGAAAAAGGCCGTGATTAATGCTGAAAACAAAGATTACTCACAAAGAGTAAAATAATAAATTTTAAAATTTTCAACATATAAATTATGAAAACATTCATAAAGAGTAAGATTGGATTAACATTAATAGCCCCTACTGCAATGGTCGGACATCTGGCAGCTCAGGACAGGACCGTCCTTCCCATCATGGAACCTGGCCGTCCAACCTATAAGGAACTCGATGTAAGGAACGCGACTCCTCCAAAAAGATTTGAAGTCAATGCCCCGGAAGCCGCACCAAATGTGGTAATAGTACTGATCGATGATATGGGTTTCGGGGTTTCTGAGGCTTTTGGTGGTCCGATAAGTATGCCGACGATTGAACGCCTTGCGGAAAACGGGCTCAGGTACAACCGGTTTCATACTACGGCTTTATGTGCACCTACACGTACAGCGCTTCTGACCGGTTACAACCATCATTCCAACAATATGGGATGTATTACGGAAGCAGGAACCACATTCCCCGGTTATACCGGTGTCAGGCCGCAAACCATCACCCCAATGGCTGAGGTGCTCAGGCAAAATGGTTACAACACGGCCCAGTTTGGAAAATGCCACGAGGTTCCACCCTGGGAAATATCCAATAACGGGCCCCAGGATCGTTGGCCCTCACATTCGGGTTTTGAGAAATTTTACGGTTTTCTTGGAGGGGAAACCAATCAGTGGTCACCATCAATCTATGACGGAGTTACGTTGGTAGAAACACCAAAAGACCCTGAATATCATTTTACAACGGATATGACCAACCAAGCTATAGCTTGGGTGAAGACGCAACAATCGTTACAACCCGACAAGCCATTTTTTATCTATTTCGCCCCGGGAGCCACTCATGCCCCTCATCATGCACCGAAGGAATGGATTGAAAAATACCAGGGTAAATTCGACCAGGGATGGGATTTAGTTAGGGAAGAAACCTTTGCAAGACAGAAAAAATTGGGCATTATCCCTGAAAATACGAAACTTGCACCTAAACCTGCAGATATTAAAGACTGGGAGTCGTTATCCACAGATGAAAAGAAACTGTTTGCCCGCCAGATGGAAGTGTATGCGGGATTTGCATCTCATACGGATCATGAAGTGGGCAGGCTTATCGCTGCTCTTGAAGATCTGGGTGAAATGGACAATACAGTAATTATATATATAGCCGGCGATAATGGTAGCAGTGCAGAAGGACAGATGAACGGAATGTACCAGGAGATGACCTACTTTAACCAATACCCGGAAACTGTTGATGAGATGCTGAAACATTACGACGAGTGGGGTTCTCCAAGTACTTACCCCCATTTTTCGGCAGGCTGGGCTGTTGCAATGGATGTGCCTTTTGCATGGACAAAACAGGTTGCTTCTGATTTTGGAGGGACCCGCAATGGAATGGTCATTCACTGGCCGGCGGGTATTAAAGCCAAAGGAGAGATCCGATCACAATTCGGCCATGTAATCGATATTGCACCAACGATCTATGAAGTTACAGGGATTCCGGCACCAAAAGAGGTGAATGGCATTCAGCAGGACCCCATCGAAGGAACAAGCCTGGTATACACTTTCAATGATGCCGGTTCTGCCGAAACACATACCGTTCAATATTTCGAAATGTTTGGCAACCGGGGCATATACAGCGACGGATGGCTCGCACGGACCACCCATCGCGCCCCGTGGCAGTTCCAGGCAACCAATGACCTGCAGCATGACGTGTGGGAGCTTTACAATACAAAGGAAGATTTCAGCCTGTCAACCGATGTATCAGCACAAAACCAGGAAAAACTCAGTGCTTTGCAAGCGCTTTTCACGACAGAAGCAGAAAAATACCACGTGCTTCCGCTTGATGACCGCCTACTCATCCGAACCGATGCTAAAGCCGTCGGCAGGCCGGTACTGCTCGGCGACCGCACTTCGGTTATGTATTATGAAGGAATGAAAGCCATGGGGGTTGATATTTTTATCGATCTCAGAAATATTTCCTATACGATGACTGCCGATGTTGAAATCGGTGCAGGTGGAAACGGTGTCATTGTTTGCCAGGGCGGCAGATTTGGCGGATTGTCTTTCTATATGAAAGATGGTAAACCTGCTTTCAGCTATAATTTTCTTGGACTGGAAACTATGCAAATTATAGCCGACACGCCGTTAGAACAGGGCAAATACACCATTGTATATGATTTCAAATATGATGGTGGAGGCCTTGGTAAAGGCGGCCAGGGAACTATCACCGTGGATGGAAATCAGGTTGCCAGTGGAAGGCTCGAACGAACCCAGCCCGGAATTTTTTCTGTAGATGACCTGGCTGATATCGGCATTGATGAAGGGACACCAGTAGCAGATTATGGGGTATCATCAAAATTTAGCGGGAAGATTGAGAAAGTGAAAGTGGAGGTTTTTCCGGCAAAGAAATAATATCCTTGCAGCCTGAGGCTTGAGGCTTGAGGCTTGCAGCTTTATTTCCCTGCCACCCAATGCCTTACGTTGCTCGCTGCCCGGTTGTTCCTGATCTCATTCGCCATGAAATCGAAATAAGGCTCGGTATGCTCATAAAACAGCTTAAATCCTGCACATAAATAATTCAACCCCGGCTCACCGTCCGGGGTTTTTATGATCCGATTTTTCGGGCACTCCCCAAAGCAAAGGTCCAGAAAATCGCATTTCTTGCAGTAAGCTGGCAGTGAATCATTCTTGTTAAGCCCAAATCGACTTTGCTCCGGCGAACTCATCATTGTATTCAGATTCTTTTCTTTGATATTCCCGAGTTTGTATTCAGGAAATACGTAATGGTCGCACGAATAAACATCGCCATTGAATTCCATCGCCCCGGCATGGCCGCAAACCTCTGCCGCAATGCATAATGGCGGCGGTACCCGCATCCAGTTGGCCAGCACGCAATCGAAAGTCACCACAAAAAAATCCCCGACATCTTTTCGAACCCATTCATCAAATACCCCAATAAGGAATTTGCCGTAATCCAGCGGTTTGACCGACCACTGCGTAACGATGGCTTTTTTACCCGTCTGACCCGGCAAAATGCTCAGCTCCCCGCTCTTTGCATCAGGATCGATCCATTCCACGATCGGGATGAACTGCATGTAATGGCTGCCGATATCTTTCAGAAAACGGTATACCTCAAGCGGGTACTTTGCATTATAATCGTTGACGACCGACAGGGTGTTGAATTCCACATTATAACGGTGCAACATTTCCAGCCCTTTCATGGCTCGGTAAAAGCTCGGCTGCCCGCTTTTGTATACCCGGTACATGTCGTGGCAATGCTCCGGGCCATCAATGGAAAATCCGACCAGGAACCCGTTATCTCGGAAGAACTTGCACCAGTCTTCGGTAAGCGTCGTCCCGTTGGTCTGGATAGAATTCCCGATCGGCCTCCCTCCTGCATATTTTTTCTGCAGGGCGATAACTTTCTGATAAAACTCCATCCCGCGCAGGATCGGTTCGCCTCCATGCCAGGTGAATAGTACCGCCGGGTCGGTTGATGAATAAATATACTGCTGGATAAAAAGTTCCAGCATCTTTTCATTCATGAACCATTTCTCCGGATCGTTCGGATACAGTTTTTCCTTTTCAAGATAATAGCAGTAGGTGCAGTTCAGGTTGCAGACCGAACCGACCGGTTTGGCCATCAGGTAAAAGGGAGAAACGGGTTGCTGATATTTTACTTCCATCAAATCACATTATTTTTTTCGAAATTAAATATAAATATTGAATTATACTTACATTTGTAACCGCGAAGTTACTAACTATTAAGTTACTAACCTTTATGTTAGTATGCTATATAGCATGATGTAAGTGTTTTAATATAAAAATAATACTATGGAAAGCCCTTTTATTTTTGGTAGGAAAGTTAGTGGAAATACATTCACAGACAGGGAACAGGAAACCACCAGGTTGGTTTCTAATTTCAAAAACGGTATAAATACGATTTTAATATCACCGAGAAGATGGGGTAAATCATCGTTGGTAAAGAAAGCAGGAGAAACGGCCGGAAGCGATGAGGTTTTGATTATTTATATAGATTCATTTGGCATCAGGGATGCCCGGGAATTTTACACCATACTTGCAACAAGTGTTTTAAAAGCAACTTCAAACACTTTAGAAACATTGGCGGATCTGGTAAAGCGATTTTTTTCCAGGATTACTCCTAAAATTTCATTTGGTCAGGATCCGATCAATTCGTTAGAACTTTCCTTTGAATGGGATTCTGTTGAAAAAAATTATCAGGAGTTGCTCGATCTTCCGGAAAAAATTGCTGCTGATAAAAAAATCAAACTGGTGGTTTGTATTGATGAATTTCAGAATACAGCCCTCTTCGGTGAATCAGGTCTCTTTCATAAAAGATTAAGAACATCGTGGCAGAACCATCAACATGTTACGTATTGCATTTATGGCAGCAAGCAACACATGATGCAGTCTCTTTTTGAAAAGCAATCCATGCCCTTTTATAAATTCGGAGAGATCATTCATTTAAACAAAATTCCTTCAAAGGATTGGGTGTCTTTTATAAGAAAACAATTTCAGGTTACGGATAAATCTATTTCTGAAGAGCTTGCTGATAAGATAGCCACGACGGTTAAATGTCATTCATATTATGTTCAGCAACTTTCACACCTGGTTTGGGAGCGCACAACTTTATCGGCAGAAGAAAGTTATTATGATGCCGCCCTTGAAGACCTGATCTATCAGAACGCGTTGTTATATCAACGTGACACTGAATTACTGAGTGAAACGCAGCTCAATTTCATGAAGGCGCTTGCATCAGGTACCAATATAGGATTTAGTTTTAAGAATGTTTTAGATAAACATAAACTGGGAAGTTCAGCTAATGTGGTGAAAATCAAAAAAGCTCTTGTGGAAAAAGAATTGATTGAAATAAAAAACAAAGAAGCAGAATTCCTCGATCCAGTTTATGAGTTGTGGTTTGCCAGGGAGATGCTTTAAATCGGCATGCCGAATGCAATGAAAAATCCGTTCGTTCGCTCTGAAGTAAACGCATATTCAAACCGGAGCACCATATCGTAATACGTTACGAAATCCAGTCCGAAGCCCCAGCTCCAGAGCATTTTGTTATTCAAAGGGTTGTTCTCCGTAAATCTATTGACCACATAGCCGCAGTCTCCAAAAGTATTCAGGTAAAAAGCATACTGAAGGTTTTTGAACTTGTTGTCCTCCTGTCCGGGCTTGGCTTTCTTTATGTTCGGGGCCACAAGCTCATATTTGAAGTTGCTCCGGAAATAATACATCTGGTCACCTTTGATCGTATACAGGTCGTAACCCCGGATAAAGTCCTTTTTATACGTCATATTCAGCTCATAATAATACGGGATGTTTTCTCCGGAGGAATTCTCAAGCTTGAACATTTCCGCCACATAGAACTTTTTGAGGACCTGCTGGTAAAAATGAAAGTCAATGCCATAGAAGAAATAATCCACATCCTTTGATACCAGGCCAAGCCCTACTTTATTTACAAACACTTTCAGGTAGTTGCCGACAAGGGGATATGATTTGCTGTTGCGCGAGTCGTAGGCATAATCGACATAAAGGGAAAGCGAGGTGTTCTGCTTTTTTCCTTTGGCCAGGTAATTCGAATCCAGCGTATGGAGAGAATCAGAGATCCAGACCATATTTCCGTTCAATTTTATTGTGCCGTAATTGTAAAGTCCGGGCCGCATATTGAAGGTTACACCGGCCTTCACAGTCTGCTGGCTGTTGGAGGCATACAGCATCTGCCTCTTATTTTCAATCGTTCCATATTCTACCGTATACATGTTTTCATAACCGAGGCCAAAGGTCAGACCCGTCTTTTTCCCTTTCCCGATCCATGGGATCCGGTACCCCCAGGCCGCTGCATAAGATTTTCCAACATATCCCACCAGCGAGGTCTGGTGACTTATGCCGAAGAGGTTGTTGTGGCTGAAGAAAAGCCCCATGCTCACATCTTTTATGTCAGGGTCCCGCAACCATTCGTTGAAGTTCGGCGCATTCAGCTTGACAACAGGGAACAGCCACCAGTAATGGCGCTCAGTGACCTCAATCAGCAATCGGTATTCATTGCCCTGGATCTGTTCCACCGACATGTTCACCGTAAGGAACAGGTTGGTGTTGATGATGTTTTCCCGGCTGTAGGTCATCCGAAGGCTCAGTTCGCTCGAATCACCCGGAATAAACCTTTTCTGGTTAAAACCCGCGCTCAGGTCTCCTCGTGAAGTCTTCAGCGTATCGCCAATCTTAAAATCCAGTTCACGGATAACATACCAGTCCTTGGTCAGATTGTTCCCTGAAATTTTGTACTCGCTGATCTTGATCTCAGGGTAAACGAAGGATTCAGGCATTGTCACCGCACCGTCTTTATTCTGGGCACTGACAAAATTAGCCGTGAATAATAAAAGGATTAAAGTTAAATGAATTAGTTTCATGCAAAATGATTTAGTTAGAAAGAAAAAATAATTTAGAAATTCGCTATTTCCCATTATTTATGCTACAACAGCTAAATTATTAAAATTAGCGATGTTCCTTTAAATATTAATCATGTTAAATTCAGCATTTAAAAAATGAAGAAAAACAAAATATACGGAAATTGAGAAATCTTGTAATTTTATCTTTGGACGATATCATGCCAATCTTAACCTAGCACCGATGAAAAATTTCCTTGAATTAAAGGCATTCGGCCTACTTGTCACTGTGATAAACTCCAGTTTAGTTTTTTCACAGCAGCAGATTCCAAATCCTGCTTTTGAATCCTGGGAAGAGATCCGGGCTGAAGTATTTGAACCAATGAACTGGAACTCGATTAAAAATACCGATGGCGGGATGGCAACCAACAGGATGGTATAAATATAAACCGGAGGAAAACGATAGTGCCATGGTGGTGGTGCTACTGCATGATCGTTATGTGACACTACCGGATAAAGGAACAAAATCAAATTGGGTAGCCGGTGTAAAATTAATGCTCGGTGCTACGCCGGGTGATGAATGGGTCAGGTTTACGGCACCTTTAAAGTATTTGAAAGATAAAGCACCAGAATATCTCCTGATCGTATTAAGTGCCGGTAACCGAAAGAATGCGGTTGAAGGCAGCGTGGCTTACTTTGACGACCTGGAACTGATCTATAATAAATGACCTGCTTATCTTCAGCCTTCTCTATATTTACCTTCTTCTTCAGGGAGCTTTAGTACCAGAGTACCAGCAATGGGGGGGACTACCGTATTATCTTCCTCTGTTTTTATGATTGATTTTCCCGGTTATTTCAGCATACTCATCAAGGCTGACGTGAAGGATATCAAATTCGTTCTTAAACCTGAAACCATAATAAGATGCATATAACCCGATATATAGCCCATCAGGGGCTGGCCTCCTGTTCCTTATTGAATGTGAGATGCCCTGCCTGAAATGAGATTGAATGGTTGGGTCTTATCAATCCACTCATAACTAAACGTAATGTTCCTGATCTCTCCGAAGAGCAGCATCGGCGTATGGTTGAGTTTTATAACATTCAGATAGTACATTCGTTTGGTTAGTGTCAGCAGAAATTTCCTGAATGAGTCGTCTGCAAGCGTTGTAACAGGAAAAGAAAATCCTTCCGGGCTAAACTCAAATCAAGGGCAATCCAGGCACCTGCAACCCCAAAAGTGGGTGTGAAACCAAAATCTAAAATGGTAACATCGAATTCAGTTTTTGTTGAAATGGTCAACACTTCTGACCAGGTGCTTTCAAGGTCAGGGAGCCATACCCTGGCACTTATTTCTTCAAAAAAGGCACGCCCTGCAATATTTCCATCCGGATCGTTGCAAGAATATAATTTTCAATCTGGTAAAACTGGGTGGCAACGACTCCATCTGAAATCCCTTTGACTTTCTCATAATAGGTTGCAATGAGCTTATCGGTCTTAACCTGCAGTTCCATTACCTTTTTTGTCCATGCATCGGCCTGCTCGCTGGTCATGGTCATGTATTGTTCAGCATATTGCTTCAGCAATTCGATGCGCTCTCTACCGTATTCTTTGCGTTTTGTTTCATACTCGTCATAAAGGGTCCAGAATGCATCTTTTTGCGTTTCGGATAGCTGGACAAAATCTGCAACAATAGCTTTTTTATCCATACCGAAGGCCGCCTGGATCAGATCGATCTCTTCCTTATCGGATTGTGAATACGCGAACGAGGCAAGGAATAATGCAGCGATGATTAAAATGTTCTTTTTCATGGTTGTTTATTCTTTCCGCTCTTTGCGTGAAACAAAAAGCAAGTCATTGAATTTTAGAATACCTGGAGCAAAAACTAAAACCCGAATGCAAAACCTGCACTAACTGTGAGATAGCTTTGTGTGCCCAGGTCTCCGCCAAAGCCTGTGTTATATTTAACACCGAGCTTGAAAGCGCTGCCGTAAGAGAATTTATACATCATCCCTACTTCAGGCTTTAAAGCGAATTGCCATGGATTCTCTTCCAGCACCCAGATCCCCATTTCCGTATTTCTTTCAGAATACATGGTCCCCAGGCCTAAGCCGACATAAGGCTGAAAATCTTTATCGGGAGTAAATACGTAATCTGCAGCTACCAGCAATGGCACCTGGTTCTGATACCTGTACTGAACACCTGAAAGAGTAATAGTTCCTGAAGTATAGGAATCATAATCTCTCTTTTCATAGAAAACATTCCAGGCAGCATCGATTCCAATTAAAATGTTGTGGGTTACTGCATAACGGTATTGTAATGAAGCGCCGCGAAAGCTGGGAGCGGAAACAAAATCGCCGAGGTCGCCCATACCGAAGCTCATATCGTAATTAATGGCGAAATGATTTTCAGCCTGGCTGAATACACTGGTCATGCTCACGAAGGAACAAAATATAGCTATTGCAATTATTCTTTTCATCGTCTTATCGTTTTAAGAGTTATAACTATTTGGTATCCAGGTAAGGAGACTGCTTGAAGGCCTGGTCAATACCATTGGTAACGCGGGTTACATTATATGACCCGGACATTAACCCATTAATGGCAGCGGTCCAGACACTTAAAGGCTCAACAGATTCTTCGGTCGGGACTAGGGTCATGACCATAGTTCCTGTCGTATAGGTCGAATAATAGGGATAGTAATAGCCCCAGCCACAATAATAATAATAGTACCAGCACCAGTAATCATACCAGTATACCACCGTTGTGTTGGACCAGACTGCCGGGAATAAGACCATGTCTGCATCCGCCGGATCAGCCACTTTGGTCCATCCCAGGTCCGTCATGTTATCTTCAATGATATTCAGAATAACAGTAGCATAAGTATCGGCCACATATTCCGGCTCTTCGCCGTCTGCCAGGTTGCCTGTAACCTTTACAATCTTGTCCGGCATTGAATAAGTACCTTTGCTGGCAAAATCAAAAGTTTCGGTGTAATTGGTGTAAACGATATCAGTCTCTTCATAAGACTCTATCTCACCAGGGTAGCAGGAGACCATCAGAAAGACAATCCCGATCAAATAGAACACTTTCTTTTTCATTTCAATTCAATTTACTTTATGATACAATATGAATATTATTTGTAATTTACTGAATATTTGTTTTTTAGATGATACTTGGCTTTGACATTCCGAAAGACAAAACTACATTGTAATTCAATTGTCAAAGATACTTATTACTAAGTAATTTTAACATGGTTTTAATTTTGTATGACGAATTCACAGATATGCAATAAATTTGCTGCTATACCAGGAACTTCCACATGATAAACGAAGTACGAAATTTCATGCTTTTGGTGCTGATCATTTTGGCGACTTCTTTTATCAGTATAGCACAGACGGAAACCTACACTCAATTGAACAATGAGATTCAACTGGCCCGGGTTATCAATGACCGGTGGGCTGCCGAGCTTTTTCTGGGAGGGGCTTTCAGTAATACTCCTTCCGAAAACCGGGTTCTGAAAACCAATATTCAACGATACATGATGCTTTGGGGCCATTATTACCTTAACCCAAAATGGAAGCTATCGTCGTCACTTGCCTATTACTATAACAAAGATGTACCCGATATCGGGCAGTATTTTTCTCCGGAATGGCGATTATCGCTGCAGGGAATATACTTTTTTCATAAAACCGGCTACACCTTGCTCACCAGAATGAGAGGGGAAATGAGGTATATGATGAATGAAGACGGCAACTATGAAGATAAGTACCGCTACCGCCAGATGATAAAATACATCCAGCCACTGAACGGCAAATTTCTCAGGAAAGGAGTGGTTTATATGATGACCACAGAAGAATTATTATTTAAGCCGAAGGCAAAAACAGAAGGAATTACATTCTTTGATCGTAACCGTTTTGAGATCGGGGTGGGATATCTTTTCACGGACAATATACAACTGGAGCTGGCTTATTTAAATGAATTCATGCCCCGTGATGAGGTCAATGAGATGTATAATACACTGGAAATTACACTAACTTTCAATAATCCCCTGACAAACCTGAAAAATACCCTTTTCCCTCAACCTGCTGAACCTGACCAGTCAGAATGATCATTCTTTTTTTCTATGCTGGTCTTCATCCTTCAAAAAACAGGCTAATTGCTCTTGCAATGCCTTCTTGTGCAATTTGAAAACATAACTTCTGTTCCCTTCATCAATCCCCATATTCATTTTAACCGAAATCGCTTCGAAATTTGAAAATGCTTCAATGTCATCCTTATCGATCAGAAAAAGCATCTGCATGACCGTATCTTCCAAATAACGCGTGTCGTAATGCTTTAAAAAATAAATACTGTCATTGGCTAATTTCATTTCAAGATCATCATTCAGTTTCTTGCTTTTATCTTTTTCCGGACATGGAGAAGGTTGAAGTGCGAGAAAATAATTTTCTTTGTCCGTCATGATCCCGCCTTTCAGGTCCTTGGTTTCCGTCCAGTAAAAATTGACCGGTTCGATGTAGTAAAGCATACTGCCGTCAGGAAATATCCGGTTTTTAATCTCGCACTGGGAGAATGCCAGCGATGAAACAGAAACAAATAAGATGATGACCAGGTTTTTCAATAAAGTTGTATTCATGACGACAATATTAATTATAATATGCAAGCTAAAGGAGAAATGCATTGATCAGGGAAGCAGTTAGCTTGAAGCTTGAGGCTTGTAGCCTCATCTCATTTCTGCTCTTCGCCAGCTTTCTTTGCTTCTTTTTCTTTCGCCTTAGCTTCAGCTTTGGCTTTGGCTTTTTCTCCAGCACCAACAGGCATGCTGAAGTAAAGATAATAAGTAGAGTTATGCTGAGGATCCCCAGAATTGTCTTTCATAATCTCCGTTAATCCATAATAGTATCGCATGCCGAAATTATAACCGGTCCCTTTAAGCACCTGGAAACCAACTCCGGCCATGATGCCGGCATCTATCCTGGTAAATTGGTCACGGACATCCAACGTATAAGAAAGGTCTTGTTTATCCACCACTTCAGCAGTAAAAATATCGAATGCCTTATATCGTAAACCCAGGTTTGGTCCGGCTTCGATGTAAAGCATGTTTTTAAACTGGTATCGTGCCAGAATAGGGACGTTGAAATAGTTTATTTTTCGTTCAACATTGCCATTGACAAAAAGGGAATCGATGTCAGCATTCCCGGTAAAATATGGGCTTAATTTCTGTGCGCCCATGGTGGACTTTACGAGCACACCGGTATGGAGGAACCAATGATTATTCTTGTGAAGCCGGAAATCAAAATAAAAACCAAGGTTAAAGTGTGGTTTGTACATTGAGGGGTCAAGGTTGGTGATATTAGACCAGTTTGCACCACCATCCAGGCCGAATTTTAGTTTGTCCGAATTCAGCTTGTCACCAAGAAGCAGTGAAATCAAGACCTGGGAATTGGCCGTATAACTTAGTGAAATGAACAGGATGGCAGCGAGAATAAATTTGGTAAAAAATTTGTTTTTCATAGATTTCGTGCTAATGGATTATTTTTTATTGAATTAAAAATTCATTGTTATCCGTCACGCGTCAAAGACGCGCGCTATCCCCGACCATCCCCGGTCACAGACGCGCGCCATCCCCTCCTCCATGCCTCCACGCTCCCATGCCTCCTTGCCCCCATGCCTCCTAAAACCGGAATCCCAGGTTTATAAACACCTGCCCTGGTTTAGAGTCATAATCTTTCAGCAAATCCTTGAAGCCAAAATTATAACCTGCTTCCAGGACCAGGAAGGCGACATTGACACCGAGCCCGGCCTGGCCATACATAATAAATGCATTAATATCATCCTTGGTTAGGTCAAGATCATTATCCCCGACACTCAATGCAAAAGCAGGGACGGCGCTCACAAACAGGCGCAGGGCAGCAACCCTGTTAATTGCAGATAGAAAATTAATTCCTCCCGTAATTGGGACGTCAATTCCCCTGACAGCTGCATTCACAAAATCAGCAGAGTCCGCGTTGATGTCTATTTCTTTCAGCTTATAAACAGCATTATTAAAACGTACACCAACCTGCCAGTAAAAGAATTTTCCACGTTTATAATCGAATCCAAGGTGCCAGCCTATTCCCATGCCAGATTCAAGATCATTGTCGGACAAATTGAGATGATTAAAATTCACCCCGACATAGGGAATGAACTCGTCTTTTCTTTTTGATTCTTTTTTATCCTTCTTTTGATCTGTTCCTTTTTCCTGAACCGTAGTATCAGGCACCGCAGCTTTGAGCGTGTCCACCTGTGCGTTCGTGGTATTAAAGATAAAAACAATCACAATGATCAGGCTGGTCGCCATGTTTTTGACAATGAGTGATTTCATAGCTTTATGTTTTAAATTCCTAATTCAAATCAAAATCCCCAAATCCCCAAATCTCAAAAGGTTTCCGCCCCTGAGAAATAGAACCCCTTCGACTCTTTACCCAATCCATACTCAAGGTTAAGATTAGTCCTTGAGGTAGCATTGATCATCACCCTTAATCCCACTCCAAAACCGGGCATGACATATTCGAATAATTTCACATCCCGGTAGCTGTTGGAAGCCGTCGTGGCATTCACAAACACCACTCCACCGAGGATCTGGGTACATTTCGAAATCGGGAACCGGTATTCAATTTCTCCATACATCATATTTTCACCCCGGAAACGGCCCTGGATATAACCTCTTCCGCTCCGTGCCCGCTGATCATCCCCCAATGCCTGAAGGGTCAGGTAGGGTGCTCTGCCGGCGACCATGAAATTTCCCCAGAGCCATCCGGCAATGACATGACGGGGCAGCTTTTTCGACAGGCTTCTGTAATAACGTGCGTCGAAAAACAAGAATGTGGAACTCTGATCGCTGCCCAGCCAGGTGAAATTCTGCTTTAAATTGACATTAAAAAACATGCCTTTATATGAATTGATCAGGTTGTCGCGGCTGTCGTAAACAAAATTGAGACTGAGTCCGGTGGTCCCGTATTCCTCCGGATTAAAGCCATAATATTCAGCATACGCAAAATGGGGCGTTACATAATATTTTTTACCCCCGGTTGTGTCCAGATTCAGGGAATCATCCACAATCTTTACGTATTTATCATAATGAAATCCAATCCCGGCGTAAAAGTTGGGTTTGATTTTATAGGACACGATTTCATGGATTTTAAGGTAATTGTATTTCAGCGGGAAAGCGCCGGATTCACCGGTGGGTGCGGCCATCCAGCTCCAGGAAGGATCTATTGCAATGGTGTCGGGAGGAGAATCAGTGCCTAGTCCATAGGTTGGAAGACTATAAACATAATACCTCCAGTCGCCCTGAAGGAAAAACATGTCATTTTTTGTATAGGCGTTGGATTTGAAGAAAAAGATCCACTGGTTCTTCGTAGTCCAGGCTGCCGTAAAACCTGCACCGGAAATATGTGTGGTTTCTTTGGGCCCGAACCACCACCCCAGTGACCCTCCTATTCCGAGCAATAAACCATTCGCCGGATTGCTACTGATATTAGGAAGCACAAGGGCTGTAAAGTTTTTGGGCGGTTTGGGAGGTTTGTCCTTTTTACGAAAAAGACTGCCAATGGATTGAGGATAGCAGTCTTTTGAATTGTTATTGCCGGATTTTTGTAAGGAATCACTTTCCTGTGAATAACCTGAAATGATAATTATTATAGAAAAAAATGCAAGTAAGACTTTTTTCATGATTTGGATTTTGGTAAGATAAAGTTACTGCAAAGATTAAAATAGAAATGAAAAAAAGAACCTGAAAAACAACTTTCATAAAAAAATACTTACCAATAAGGATAAATATTCAAAAGCTCAATTCATTATTATAATTTTAAGTCACCATTCAACCTTAAATAATCAGTTTTATGCTAAACGCTTTCCTCTGGGGTCTCTTTGCTTCCTCCTCCCTGGTCCTGGGTGGTGTCATCGCCCTACGGTTTAACCTGGGAAACAAATTCTTAGGTATCGTCATGGCTTTTGGTGCAGGGACACTGATTTCTGCTGTAGCTTACGAATTGATCTTCGAAGCCATTAAACTGGGGAAAGGATCCGGTTATCCGGCTTTTGGACTTTTCGGGGGAGCGCTTACATTTCTGCTCAGCGATATGCTCATTGAAAAGATGGGAGCGGCAAACCGCAAGAAAATCAATGCAGCTCATGGTTCTGACCTGATCATTCCAATGGTGCTGGCCATCATACTTGATGGAATCCCCGAATCTTTTGTTATAGGCATGGGTGTGTTTGAAGGTGGAAAAGTGAGCCTGGCCATGCTGGTTGCCGTGTTTATCTCCAATCTTCCGGAATCTATTGCCGGGAGTTCAGGCATGAAAGCCGGCGGATGGGGAAAGTGGAAGATTTTTTCGCTCTGGCTGATCATTGGGGTCGTCTGCGCTGTGGCCTCCCTGGCTGGATATCTTATGTTTGAGCACACTTCCGACCAATGGCTGTCATTCATCAATGCGTTTGCAGGTGGCGCCATCCTGGTCATGGTATCCAATTCGATGACTCCCGAGGCCCACGAACATGGTGGCAAACTGGCCGGGATCTTCACGGTGCTTGGATTTGCCGTGGCAGTTTCGATGGTAATGGTTGAACAGGCAGGGGGACAATGATGGTCATAATGTGGTCAGAAAGTAGTCATAAAGTAGTCATAAGATTGTTTTAATTGACTGCTGACTGCTGACTGCTGACTGCTGACTTTTTTTATGGAAATCTCACAAATTCTTCGTAATCTTGCACACGAATTCAATAAACCGGTTTAGCCATTTGATCAGCATGCAGGAACGTATTGTAAAATCAGCTGTTTTACGAGTCATTAGCGTTATCATTTTCTTGTTCTCCTGGAGTATTTTTACAACTCAGGCAGAAGAGCAGCATCCAGTTGTCAGTCATTCGGACCACTCTGCCATTAACCCGGAACCCGGATCACGAAACCCGGAACACGAAAAGGAAACCTTCAACGCCGGCGAAATGATCATCGAACATATTGTCGATTCCTACGAATGGCATATCATGACCATAGGCCATACCCATCTCTCTGTTCCTCTGCCGGTTATCTTGATCTATGAAGGGCACCTGCGTATTTTCTCCTCCTCAAAATTCCACCATGGACAAGCTTCGCATATGGGATTTAAGATTGAAGAGGAAGGTGCCAAAAAAGGAAAAATTGTCAGGGTCAAAGAAGGGACGATGGAAACGGATGAAAATGCCGGGCGGATCATTGACCTGTCCATTACAAAAACCGTTCTGGCCGTATTTTTCAGCGCAGCACTGCTGCTCATCATTTTCATCTCTGTAGCCAATGCATATCGCAAAAATACCGGCAAAGCGCCAAAGGGCTTGCAATCGTTGCTTGAGCCACTTATCCTTTTTGTCAGAGACGACATTGCCAGGGCCGCCATCGGGGAGAAAAAATACGAGAAGTACATGCCTTATCTGCTTACTGTATTCTTCTTTATTTTTTTCAATAACCTGATGGGACTGATTCCTTTTTTCCCATTTGGGGCCAATGTGACCGGGAACCTTGCTGTAACTGGAATCATGGCCGTGTTTACTTTTATTATCACGACATTCAGCGGAAATAAAGATTACTGGAAACATATTTATAATGCGCCGGGGGTACCATGGTGGCTCAAATTTCCGCTGCCGCTCATGCCTATCGTCGAACTGATGGGGCTTTTCACCAAGCCGTTCGTCCTCATGGTCCGTCTCTTTGCCAACATTACAGCCGGGCATATCATCATTCTCGGTTTCATGAGCCTGATCTTTATCTTCGGCAATATGAAGCCCCTCCTGGGAGTTTCCGTAGCGCCGGTTTCAGTGGCATTCGGGATCTTTATGGGCCTGCTTGAACTGCTGGTGGCGTTCATACAAGCCTATGTTTTTACCCTGCTGTCGGCGCTTTATTTCGGCATGGCCATCGAAGAACATCATCATGCTGAAGAGCACCATCCTGTGGAGGGACATTAATAATTTGAATGATTTTTTCACTTAATAAATAAACAACTATGGAACTTTTAGCAATTTTATTACAGGTAGCAACAGACCTTGCACCGCTAGCCAAGATGGGAGCCGGGATCGGCGCCGGGATCGCGGCAATCGGGGCAGGAATCGGCATCGGCCAGATCGGCCGGGGTGCAGTGGAATCCATTGCACGCCAGCCTGAAGCAGTCGGTGACATCCGTTCGAACATGATCATTGCCGCCGCTCTGATCGAAGGTGTTGCCTTCTTCGCCATCGTTATCGGCCTGCTGGTCTTGTTTGTCTAAGAAAGTTCGTTCGTCGAGAAACATCCCGGCGGTTGGCCGGGATGCCATCGGCATTCAATTAAAAAAAATCAACCATGGAACTGATTCAACCGGGATTAGGACTTATATTCTGGATGACCCTGTCATTCGGACTCGTACTTTTCCTCCTTGCAAAATATGCCTGGAAGCCCATCATGAAGATGCTCAAAGAACGCGAAGAATCAATTGAAACTGCACTTCATGCTGCCGATAAAGCCAGGGAAGAAATGAAGAACCTGGTGAGCGACAATGAACGTCTGCTTGCGGAAGCAAAAAACGAAAGGGATGCGATCCTTAGCGAAGCCCGCAAGATCAGGGAGAAAATGATCGAGGAAGCCCGTGGCAAAGCCAATGAAGAAGCTCAGCGGATCGTCGAAACGGCTAAGGAGAGAATCGAAAATGAGAAGATGGCAGCCATCACCGAATTGAAAAACCAGATCGCCCTGCTCTCCATTGAAATTGCCGAAAAACTGATCATGGAGGAGTTATCGCACGATAACAAACAGGAAGAACTGATCAAAAAAATGCTGGATGATGTCAAATCCAACTAATTCAGGAATATGCTCGACTCAATCATAGCAGAACGTTACGCGAAATCATTATTCGAACTATCCAGTGAGGCTGGAAAAGTTGAGCAGGTTAAGGCTGATATGGACCTTTTCCTTGATATTCTGCGTAACAGCCCGGAATTTAGGCATTTACTGGTCAGCCCTGTGGTTAAACCGGATAAAAAAATTGGCGTACTTGATGCCCTGCTCCATGGAAAAGTGGATGATATTACCGGAAAATTCATTCATCTGATCACAAAAAAAAGAAGAGAAAAGTATCTTGGATTGATTGCAGCCGAATTTATCGAAAAATACAAGGAAATAAAGAAGATTGTCACGATTGAAGTAAGGACAGTAAAGCCGCTTAGTGACGAAATGCGCAAGAAGATCATTGGATTGATTGAGAACCGTAAGGGTGTTACCGTTGACCTTGTTGAGATCATTGATCCTTCCCTGCTTGGCGGATTTATCGTTTCAACCGGAAAAGTACGTTACGATTCAAGCCTGGTTACATCGATCAAAAAATTAAAGAAAGAATTTGAAGAAAACCTTTATATAAGGGAATTTTAGAAAAACAGCGATTTATGGCACAGATTAAACCTGCTGAAGTATCCGCTATCCTGCGCCAGCAACTGGCCGGATTCAAAGACGAAAAAGCATTGGAAGAAGTGGGTACGGTCCTCACCGTGGGTGATGGGATCGCACTGGTATACGGTCTCAGCAATGCCCAGGCCGGCGAACTGGTTAATTTTGAAAAGACCGGGGTCAAAGGCATTGTGTTGAACCTTGAAGTTGATAATGTGGGTGTTGTTCTTTTAGGGCCATCCGATAACCTGAACGAAGGCGATAAAGTAACCCGGACCGGACGTATCTCCTCGATTGATGTAGGCGAAGGCATGCTGGGCAGGGTGATCAATACCATCGGCGAGCCGATCGACGGCAAAGGCGAAATTAAGGGTGAGAAGTTCGAAATGCCGATGGAGCGAAAAGCGCCTGGCGTCATTTTCCGCCAGCCGGTGAACGAGCCGCTTCAAACCGGTATCAAACCGATCGATGCCATGATCCCGATTGGCCGCGGGCAACGTGAGCTGATCATCGGTGACCGACAGACCGGTAAAACTGCCATCGCGATTGATACGATCATCAACCAGAAAGAATTCTACGATGCAGGAAAACCGGTTTATTGCATTTATGTGGCTGTTGGTCAGAAAGGTTCATCGGTTGCCCAGACCGTTAAAACGTTGGAAGAGCATGGGGCGATGCCTTATACTATTGTTGTCATGGCAACCGCTTCTGACCCGGCGGCAATGCAGTTCTATGCACCGTTTGCCGGAGCTGCTATCGGGGAATATTTCCGTGATACCGGCCGCCCCGCATTGGTTGTTTATGACGACCTTTCCAAACAGGCTGTGGCTTATCGCGAAGTTTCCCTGTTGTTAAGAAGGCCGCCAGGGCGCGAGGCTTATCCCGGTGATATTTTCTACCTGCATTCAAGATTGCTGGAAAGAGCTGCCCGTGTTATATCGGCGGATGAAATTGCAAGGCAGATGAACGACCTGCCGGACTCTTTGAAAAATAAAGTCAAAGGAGGCGGCTCACTGACGGCACTTCCGATCATTGAGACACAAGCCGGCGACGTATCCGCTTACATCCCGACCAATGTGATCTCCATCACCGATGGCCAGATCTTCCTTGAAACAACATTGTTCAACTCCGGTATACGCCCGGCAATTAACGTCGGTATTTCGGTTTCCAGGGTTGGTGGATCAGCACAGATCAAATCCATGAAAAAAGTGGCCGGTACGTTGAAATTGGACCAGGCCCAATTCCGCGAACTGGAAGCCTTCTCCAAATTCGGCTCCGACCTTGATCCGGCTACCAAGGCCGTTATCGAAAAAGGAAAGCGCAATGTGGAAATCCTGAAGCAGGCCCTCCACGATACAATGCCGGTTGAGAAGCAAATTGCGATCATTTTCTGCGGGACACGTGGTCTGGTCAAAAATGTTCCCATCGAGAGCATGAAGGACTTTGAAGTGGAATACCTGCATCATATGGAGGTCAACCACGCAAAGGTATTGCAGGAGCTGAAAGCGGGCAAACTCAGCGATGATGATATGAAGCTAATGGAGCAAGCCGCAAAGGATGTCGCAAAGAAATATGAAAAGTAATGCCCAGCCTTAAAGAAGTACGGATCCGGATCGAGTCGATCAAATCGACGCAACAGATCACAAGCGCGATGAAGCTGGTTGCCGCGAGCAAGCTCAGACGGACGCAAAATGCCGTCCAGGCCCTTGCACCCTATTCCAATAAGCTAAGGGAGATCCTGGGCAACTTGAGTTCGAGCATCGACAATACTGAAGAAGCTGTTTACACCATGGTGAGACCGGTGCAGAAAGTGTTGCTTATTGTCGTTACTTCGAACCGTGGGTTGTGCGGGCCCTTTAACAGCAATGTGATCAAAGCGGCTAAAACCCATATCGATGAAAATTACCGTGATCTGGACCGGAATGGACATTTGGATATTTTAACCATCGGGAAAAAAGGCACAGATTTCTTTAAAAAGAACAAATTCAATGTTGTAAATAGCAACAATGAAATCTTTGATACGCTGACGTTTGCGAATACAACCACCATTGCAGAATCTCTTATGGTTGATTTCTCAACCAAAAAATATGACCGGATCGAGATCGTTTATAACCACTTTAAAAACGCCGGTCAGCAGGTCATGACCATCGACCAGTTCCTTCCCATAGTTCCGGTTACCATGCCAGCTGCTAAGGAAAGCAAGCAGCTTTCCGATTTTATATTTCAGCCCGAAAAAGAGTCGCTTGTGAAGGAATTACTTCCCAAGATGCTGAAGGTTCAGTTTTACCGGACTATACTGGATTCCTTTGCTTCGGAGCACGGAGCCCGCATGACCGCCATGTCGCAGGCCACAGAAAATGCGAGCGAAATACTCAAACAGCTAAAATTATCCTACAATAAAGCACGCCAGAATGCGATCACCAAAGAATTGCTTGAGATCGTGAGCGGTGCGGAAGCGCTGAAAGGCTAATTCAAAGTTCAAAGTGCAAAGTTCAAAGTGCAAAGAGCAAAGTTTTAGCACATTAACTTGTAGTCCCACTATAGTGGTAGTACAACTTTTAAACTAAATTCATAAAATATACTTATAAATCCGTAGTCCCACTATAGTGGTAGTACAACTTTTTCAATTCAATAATATTAAATTGACCCAAGTGCCAAATTCAGTCTTCTGACTTCAGTCTTCTTATTATTATCTTTACAAAATATAAAAACAAATTGCTATGATTTCAAAGAAAGTTGAAAAAGCGATCAACGACCAGATTAAAAAGGAAGAACATTCTTCAAGGCTATACCTGGCTATGGCTTCCTGGTGCCAGAAGAACGGTTATCCCGGTGCTTCATCATTTCTCTATACCCATTCCGACGAAGAGCGGATTCACCAGCTCAAATTTGTCCACTACCTGAACGACCGTGGCGGCTATGCCATCCTGCAGGAGATTGAACAGCCTGAGTTCAAAATCACGAGTCTGCATAAGCTTTTCGAAGAGGTGATGAAGCACGAACAATACATTACTGCTTCCATCAATGAGTTATATCACATCTGCATTTCCGAGAAAGATTATACGACGGCGAACTTCCTGCAATGGTTTATCACCGAACAGGTCGAAGAAGAGACGCTGGTGAGTGGAATCCTTGACCAGATGGCTCTAGCCGGTACTGATAAATCCGGACTGTTCCACATCGACAAGGAGCTTGGTAGCAAAGCTGCGCCCGCTGGCAGCGCGGCCCCTTCCGCTACCTAAAAATTTCCTTTGCGTTCCTTTGCGGTAACTTTGCGAAACTTTGCGTAATAGTTAATTGGACTGTTTCGCAAAGGTTTATTCTTCTTTTATCCTTGCATTGATCAAAGATTCCAGTTCCTTGTACCAGTCCTGGCCGAATTTTCGGATAAGGGCTTTCTTAAGAAATTTATACAGCGGAATTCCTTCCCTGTTTCCCAGTTTCAACGCCGTCTTGCAAATATTCCACTTTTCATAGTTCACTGCATCAAACGTTTCGTATTTCGTGATCCTTACCGGGTACAAATGGCATGAGACAGGTTTTAAGAAGGTTGTTTTCCCGGCATAATAAGCCTTTTCAATAGCACAATAAGCACTGCCGTTTTCGAAGATGGCATAGGCGCATTCGCCATCGCGGACTAACGGAGTAACAAATTTTGCATGGATATCATAATCAAATACGCCGGTTTCTTTAATGGTCTGAATGCCCTGTTCTGTCATAAAGGGCTTGATATTCTCAAGTTCATCTTCCAGAGCGGAGATCTCATCTTCTTCCAACGGAGCCCCGGCATCGCCGGCCACGCAGCAGGCACCTCTGCAGCGTTGCAGGTGGCAGCAAAACTTAACAAGGTATAAGTCGTCGGAGATGGAAGTATTGTCAATGATGATCATTACCGGCTGTCCTGGTTAAATTTCCAGTTAATCCGTGAACTGAGCAGCTCGATGGCGACTTCATTTTCTCCACCCTGCGGAATAATGAGGTCTGCGTATCTTTTTGAAGGTTCGATAAACTGAAGGTGCATCGGCTTGACGTAAGATTCATAATGTTTAATCACCATTTCCACTGACCTGCCCCGCTCCAGGATATCCCGTTGAATAATCCGCATCAGGCGGTCATCGGCATCAGCATCGACGAATACTTTGACATTAAAGCGGTTTCGTAATTCAGCATGGGTCAAGATCAGGATACCTTCGACGATAATAACCCGCGTAGGCTCGATATGAGTAGTTTCCTTCGCCCGGGCACATTCCACATATGAATAACGCGGCATCTCAATATGGTGTCCACTGATGAGCAAATCAAGGTGACGGATGAGAAGATCCCATTCTATGGAGTCGGGATGGTCGAAATTGATCAGTTTTTTTTCATCCGCGGTAAGCTGTCCGTTATCCCAGTAATAGGCATCCTGCGATATAATGGAAACTGACCTGGGCGGCAGGCTTTGAATGATTTTATTGACGACTGTAGTCTTTCCTGAACCTGAACCGCCTGCAATACCGATGACGAGCATACAAAATATGTTTGTGCGAAGGTAAGAATTTTCGAAAATCGTACTACCACTATAGTGGGACTACGGTTATTATTATCTGTTACAACGTTACCTTCCCTGAAAGAAAGGATTTGTGCTATTTTTACATAAAATTCAAAGAATTCGGAAATGCGGCTCCTGCTTTCAACTTTTATCTTCTTAGCATATTTATCCAGTGCTTATTCTCAGGTCCCTTTGAACTGGACCCGTGATGAAATTAATCCCGGTGAAGATTTTACGTTATCACAAGATGACACTTTTTTTACAGAAGGTTTGAAATCACTGCGAGTGGAACTAAATAGCAACGTAGTACCTTACTTATATTCGGATGTGTTTTATATTTCACCAGGGGCCGCCTACGAATTTTCTATCGACGTTTTTGATCATGACACGGCCGGACAAGTGAAAATTTATGCTGATTTTTATGATACTTACGGATTTAATATTTATGATCATCCCCCGATATTTTCTATCGATTCAGCAGAATGGAAAAATTACAGGTGGGAAGGCGTCATTCCCGAGCAAGCAGTTGTCGGTTATGTTTTAATTAAGTTTTACTGTCAGCCTGATTTATATCATTTCATGAAAAACGCTGAGATCTGGATAGATAATGTTCAGTTTAAAACGGAGGGCGGAGAAAATCTTGTGAGCAATGGAGGACTGGAAAACTGGAATGTGGGGTTACTTGAACAAGCTGAAGAAAATATCTCATTCCCCATTTATCCAAATCCCGCAAAGAATTTCATTATGATTGAACCCCCGGATAAGACTGATGAAGTCCGCATTTGTAATTTCATGGGGAAAGAAATGATTAATCAGAAGATGTACACGCAGGGTAAAATGAAGATCAATATTGAGGATCTGGCAGATGGATTATATTTCGTTTCCTGCATAACTGAAAAAGGACCCTTACAATCATCCAAACTTATTATTTCGAAATAAACTCCAATATAAACAACTAACCTTCAAGGGCTTGATATTCCGGGTGCCGTTCCAGATAACGGGTTGTAAAAGAGCAATATGATCTTACTTTTAATCCATTCTGCCTGGCATATTCCATGGCTTCCTTAGCCAGGTGGCTGGCAATTCCCCTTCCTTCAAATGCGACGGGCACTTCAGTATGCATGATGATGAACAGTCCCGATTTAATCATATAGATCAGGATGGCCTTTTCTTCACCCAGTTCAACTTCGAAACGGCTCGCAGAAATATTATGATTAACCAGGAACTTCCCGATTGTACTATTCATGCTATTCATAAATTAAGCTCCCCCTCAATTACCGTCGTTCATCACTATTTTCCAGGCGCCTCTCAGATCGCCGAGTTTATAACCATAAGCAAGGTCCTCAGGGTACTTTGATTTTATATAATTTAAGTTATCTGCTAACATAGTTAAGCCAGGCTCACCGTGGCAATTCAAACAAACGGGATCTAAAATTAAAATGGGCGAGTAAAATATCACTTCGGCTGCAGTGACTTCCAAATGAGGTTGCAATTGATCGCCTCTATCCAATTGTTCCTGGTAGGTATCCAGTACAGATTGATCTAACTGATCCGGTTTATCGTTCAAATTGCGGTATTTGGAAGAAATTCGGCTGATTTTCACTTTTTTTGACCTGGAAAGTGAATCTACCAGAGGGCTGGCCTTAAGATGGCAGTAATCAACGGCATACTGAATTCCCCCATCATTAATGGCCCGGCTCAATTCTTTGGAAAATGCTTTGAAACTGAACATTGTAATTGCTTTGCCTTCGGAAATAAATTTTGCTTGTTCTTCAGGCGTCAGACGGCTTTTTGGACCGGTTGACTGGCAAGCAACCAGAATCATTATGAAATAAATAATTGAAAAAAAGGAAATTATGTGTTTCGACATATAAAATATTTTTTGAATAAAAGTACTGAGAATTAGTCATTTTCGTACTACCACTATAGTGGGACTACAACTTTTTTTTCTTCCGACCGGGTATTTTTTTTTAAAAACAGGATAAATATTAAAATGGAGGTCAAAATGAAATTTGAAAAAGGATCTATCTATCATGTTTTTAATCGTGGAAATAATCGCGAACGTATTTTCTATTCTTCGTCGAATTATCAATTCTTTGCTGACAAAATACGCATTTACATTTATCCTTACGCTGATGTGCTTGCGTGGTGTATGATGCCTAACCATTTTCATTTAATGATTTATGTTAGAGAGGAAGGTAATGCATCATTAACCTTGAATCAGTCGATAGGAAAATTGCTAACCTCTTACGCCAGAGCGATAAATCTGCAGGAAGACAGAAGTGGATCATTATTTCAGCAACACTCAAAAGCCATTTGTCTGAATGGAAACACAAGGCTTTCAAGATCCTGGTATCGATTAATGGGTATTACAAAATTGCCGAGCTGGAATGAACAGCTTGATTATCCAATGGTATGTCTTGATTACATTCATAAAAGTCCAGTAAAAGCAGGTATAGTGCAAAAAAGTGAAGATTGGCGATGGAGCTCCTATCGTGAGATCCATGGCATGGATAATGAGATAAAATTGGTTAATCTGGATAAATTAAAATTTGTAGTACTATTATAGTGGTAGTACAACTTATTAATGTTGGAAAGCTTTTTTTTCATTAAAAATTGTAGTACAATTATAGTGGTAGTACAAGTTATTGCATCACTAAACGAAATAACTGTACATTCCCCTCAAAGTCTTTTTCCAGTTTATAATTTGCCTTTATAAAGTCCCTCAGTATTCCTTCCGGGTATTCATTTTTAATAATAATATACAAAGGATTCGCAGCGATAATTTTATGGAATTCATGATCCACATCAATATTCAGTGCCCGGATATGATTTTCGTTGATCAGCAACGAACGATGGATGTATTTTGTCGGGCTGTCTTTCTTTAATAAGTAATCACTATTAACCGACTAAAATCGGATTTT
>AMWB02090176.1_pt1 | contig 41682 bp, 38 predicted proteins | sample 200311 | NCBI WGS metagenome assembly AMWB02 (sample SAMN02737377, study PRJNA173069) | bioreactor metagenome | biome: anode biofilm in microbial fuel cells | place: USA: California | collected 2010-12-16
AAAGATTTTGAGGAATTAGAGGCCCTACAATCTGTCTATATAAGCTCGCCCGGCCCTATCCGAAAGCAGCATCCAATAATAGAAGCATTGTGGGGGGATCAGCTCAAATTGCAAACTGCAGGCTATGTCAAAACCGGAATCCCTTCAATGATGGGTTCAGAAATCTGGACTATTATTAATAATCCGTATGAGCTACTTGAAATCTGACATCGGACGACGGACGATAAATTACATGCGATCGCCCTATGCGCTTGACTGTTATCTATTTTTTTGCGTTAATAACTTTTGTCTGAAGTAACACAAGGACCGTAAAATAACGTTGGCGGTCAAATACCCAATGAATTGAAGGAGTTTTTAATGGCAAAGGAAAAAGTGGTTCTGGCGTATTCAGGCGGACTGGATACGTCGGTGATCCTCAAATGGCTGCTGGAACAGGGGTACGAAGTATTTGCATACATGGCTGACATCGGCCAGGATGAAGATTTTCAGGCAGCAGAACAAAAAGCCCTTAAAATCGGTGCATCAAAAGTGTTCATCGAAGATATGAAAAAGGAGTTTGTCACCGATTATATATTCCCCGTTTTCAAATCAAATACGGTTTACGAAGGCCGCTATCTTTTAGGTACAGCCATTGCCCGTCCCATCATTGCCAGAAAGCAGATTGAAATCGCAAAGCAAGTCGGCGCCCGGTATGTGTCCCATGGTGCCACGGGCAAAGGGAACGACCAGGTGCGATTTGAGCTCTCATACTATGCCCTGAATCCGGGCATAAAAGTCATTGCACCGTGGAAAAACCCGGACTTTCTCAATGCCTTCCAGGGCCGTTCCGACCTTCTGGCCTATGCGGAAAAGCACGGGATTCCCACCAAGCAGACCGCAGCCAAGCCTTATAGCGAAGATGATAACCTGCTGCACATTTCCCATGAAGCAGGTATCCTTGAAGATCCCGGCGCAGTATGCGATGAAAGCATCTATTGTCGCACCGTATCCCCGGAAAAGGCCCCGGATACCCCCACACGCATTACCATTGAATTTAAAAACGGCATCCCGGTCAAGGTAAAAAATCTGGAAGACGGCACCGAAAAAACAGATGCCCTGGATTTGTTTTTGTACCTGAACCAATTGGGCTCCGAAAATGGTATAGGCCGTCTCGACATGGTGGAAAACCGGTTTGTGGGCATCAAATCCAGAGGGGTTTATGAGACGCCGGGCGGTACCATTTTGCATGAGGCACACAAGGATATTGAAGGTATTGCCATGGACCGTGAGGTCATGCGTCTTCGGGATATGCTCGCGCCCAGGCTGGGTGAACTGGTTTACTACGGCTTCTGGTTCAGCCCTGAAATGGAATTTCTCATGGCAGCCATTGACAAAAGCCAGGAACTCATTGACGGCGAAGTGACCCTGAAACTGTTCAAAGGGGTGGCCTACCCGATCTCCAGAACCTCACCATCTTCACTGTACAACCAGAACCTGTCCTCCATGGACATCACCGGCGGCTACAATCAGGAAGATGCCGAAGGCTTCATCCGCGTCAACGCCATCCGCCTGATGGCCCACAGGGATATCACCGGCAGAAATTAAAATGAAATATAAGCATATATTCGGCCCGGTCCCCTCAAGGCGTCTTGGACTTTCCCTGGGCGTGGATCTTGTCCGTCACAAAACCTGTAGCCTGGATTGTATTTACTGCGAGTGCGGACCAACCACCAACCAGACCCTTAAACGGAAGGCATATGTTCCCTTTGATGAGGTAAAAGCGGAACTTGCCGATTACTTTGAAAACCATCCTGACCCGGACTATGTGACCTTTTCAGGTTCGGGAGAGCCCACCCTAAATCCGGACATCGGCAGGATCATTGACTTTATCAAAGAAAAAAAAGCAGAACTCCAGGTGGCCGTACTGACCAATGCCACCTTACTGTCCGACCCCGTGGTCAGGAAGGATTTAAACAGGGCCGATCTGGTCATGCCCTCCCTGGATGCCGTTACCCCCCAGACATTTGAAAAGATCAACCGGCCTGCCGGGCAGATTGATATCCATAAGGTTATTGACGGGCTTAAAGCGTTTGCCGAGTCTTTCCAAGGAGAAATCTGGCTGGAGGTGTTTATCCTGCCCGGAATCAACGATGCCAAAGAAGAACTTGAAACCTTAGGAAAAATCATTCGAGACATTAATCCGACCCGGGTTCAGCTCAATACCCTGGACCGGCCAGGGGCTGTATCAGGGCTTAAAGCTGCATCAAAAAATGATCTTGACCGAGTGGCCGGCATTATTGATGCCGACAATGTGGAGATCATTGCCCGTGTAAAGGATCTGGCATCAAGGGACCACATCAGCGATGAAAAAATGGAAACCATGATTATGGAAACCATTCACCGCCGCCCCTGCACCATAGATGACCTTACAGCGGCCTTGAACCTTGAAAAGGGAAAACTTGAAATTTTAATGAAACGGCTGATCCTGGAGCATAAAGTTGAATCTGTCCAGCAGGAGCGGGGTATATTTTACCAGAGCATAAAAAAACTGTAAAAAAATAGCTTCTTTTACCCGGTTTCTAAAGGGAAGCCGGGTTTCATATTGATTAAGAGTTTGCTCAAACAATCTAAAAGAAGTTATAAAATCAGTTTATTATCCATTTCATTTTTCAAATCCAAAGAGGGGAGATTCAATAATGTCCGTTGACGCTGAACAGAAGATGCTTGAAATGATGCGGGAAAAAAAAATCTTCCTCGAAAAATACAAACAGGCCAAAAAACTGTTCAGCGATCTGGTTAAAAGTCAAAAGCGCCTATTTAATAGAGACTCCCGGGAAAAAAAAGATGACGGGGTGTCTGACAAAATAAATGTTAAAGAAAGCGTTCATGCCATAAACGACATCATGGAAATGCTCTTTGAGACCGATCGGTTGATTCTGAACAGCATGAAAGACTATTTCTCCACCGATGACTATTTTTTTCAACACTCCTTTGGTGTCTGCTATATCGGCACCATTGTATTAAAGCGGTTTAACGAAATTTTTTCCCAGTATATTAACAATATGCTCATTGCCAAATTTAAAGATAACTTGAAACAGCACCGAGAAGAAGAGATGGTGCCGTTTTTTTACTACCCTCGTGAAGCCGTGCGCACCATCTCCATGGGCTATCTCATGCACGATATGGGCAAAATAATGATCCCGGATTCCCTGCTGAACAAAAAGAGCGTATTGAACCGGAAGGAGCTCAAAGAAATTCAAAAACATGCCGGGGGATACGGAACGCTTTTTTTGAAAATCAACGGCATTTACGACGTATATATAGAAAATATTATTAAATACCACCATGCAGCAATCTATTTTAACGAAAAAAAAGCTTACCCTGTTTATCAATCCCCTTCAGACCTGCCGCCCTATGTCAAAATCTGCAAACTGGCGGACATATACAGTGCCATGACCTTGAAACGAAGTTACGGCGAAGCGGTTAATCCAACCAAAGTGGTCAATACGATTTATCAGGACTATTCAGGGCGTAATCCCATTTTACAGCTTATTCTCTATTCATTTGTCAAAGAAATCGGTACCTGTCCGGAGGGGAGCATTCTGACTTTGATAAACGGCCAGTCAGTCTACGTGATAAACAGCCAGGGGCCTGAGGTAATCATATTTACCGATGAGGCCGGCCGGACTATTGAAAAAGCAGATAAAATCATTAATCTTTCCAGCACGATCAGTAAAAGTCAAAATCTGGTTATTGACAGTGAGCAGCTTCCCAAGACACCAGTAGAAATGTTTAACCGGCTTCCCGAATATCTCAAAGAATTTCATTCGGAATCTCTCAATACCCAGACTCAAGCCACAACAAAACATGAAAGTAATTTAACAACTTATTGAAACTTCCACATTGCCGAAAATAGCATTGTCCCTTAAAGCAACTCGGGCGGGAAAGCAACAACCTCTTCAATATCCGGCGCATCACAGAAGAGCATGACCAGACGGTCAATGCCCAGGGCGATACCGGCAGCGGGCGGCATCACGGCAAGGTCGGATAAAAATTTTTCCGGCAGCGGGAGGTTTGTTTTCCCCTGACTGATGCGCAGTTCATTTTCCTTTTCAAAGCGTTTTCTCTGAAGTTCATGGTCGGTCAGTTCCGTGAATCCGTTGGCCAGTTCAATGCCTGCAACATACATCTCAAACCTTTGGGCTATATCCGGTTTTTCAGAATGGGCCGCAGAAAGACTGGCCATGGATATGGGATAATCATAAAGGAAACAGGGCCGGGATGTGCCTAAATGCGGTTCGATATCAAAACTTATAATCTCATCAAAGCGCCCGGTATCCATGGCCTGGTTCAACGAAAGATCACAAAAACGCTCAAAAGCCTCGCTAACCGTAATCCGCTCAAAGGCGTTTTCAAGGTCCAGGGATAGGCCCTGATAGATCAAGCGTTCCGGTGTGCCCAACCCTTTTGCAATATGGCGTAAAAGATCCTGGCACTGCACCATGAGGTCTTCGTAGCTCTGGTCAACGGCATACCATTCGAGAAGTGTCAGTTCAGGCAAATGACGCGGACCCCGCTCTCCCTGGCGAAAGCATTTGCAGATCTGAAAAATCTTGTCTGCGCCCCGGGCCAAAAGCCGCTTCATGCAAAGCTCAGGTGAGGCTTGCAGATATGCACCCTGGGATGTCACGGGGTCAATATGGGCTTCGGGGATAATTGATGGGCACCGAATGGGGGTCTCCACCTCGAAAAAATCCATGGAACGAAAAAAATCCCTTGTCAGTTCAATAACAAGGGCTCTTTTCTTTAAATTATCCAGCAATTGGGAACAACGCATCTTCTTTGCGTACAGAGCCTATGATTTGACCTCGTATAAATCCTTAGTCCGATCCTGGAGATAGATACGCTGGTATTTGCTTTTATCTGCCTGGTCATAAAACTCATAGCCCTGTTCCCGGCAAGCTTTGCAGGCATTGATGGGAATATGAACCCCCAGAATATGATAGCCTGGGGCAGCCTTGGAATCGACCTCAAAACTGCCGCCGCAATCCCTGCATACCCGGATTTTCTCTTTCTGGCGTTCAAAAATATTGTCCGTATCATAAAAGACTTCACGGTGGCGGGTCATAATCTGCCCAGGTTCACCGGCGGCTTCTCTCATTTGATGCCGCTGATTCCAGTAGCGCATGATCTGGTCGCAGGTCTGTTTGATTTTATCGGTAATGCTCTCAGACTGTTTGAGCTTTTCCGGATTATAGTTGGGTTCCACCACCCCGGAATAATCTATACCTGCCATGGCGAGGATAATCCCCAGGTTGACATAAGGCAGAGCACCTTCAATGGCATATCCGCCTTCAAGAACCGCAATATCCGGCTTAAGCATGGAAGTCAGACGCGCATACCCCTGGGCCGAAAAATTCATATTGGTCAAAGGATCTGTGTAGTGGTTGTCCTGGCCGGCGGAATTCACCACAAGATCAGGTTTGAATTCCGCGAGTACCGGCAGCACACAATTTTCAATCACATAGAGATACCCTTTGGTGGAAGTCCCCGGGGGAAGCGGAATATTTAAATTGGAGCCCTTGGCATTGGGACCGCCCAGTTCATTGGGAAAGCCTGTGCCCGGATACATGGTCCGGCCATCCTGATGCAGCGAGATAAACAGCACATCAGGATCATGCCAGAAAATATCATTGGTGCCGTCCCCGTGGTGGCAGTCCGTATCAATGACGGCAATACGTTTAACGCCATACTGGGATCGAATATATTCCACCATAATCGCTTCAATATTGATATGGCAAAATCCTCGCCCCCCGTGGGTCACCCGCATGGAATGATGCCCCGGAGGTCTGACCAGGGCAAAGCCGTTTTTGACCTCTTTTAACATCACGGCATTGGCAATGGCCTTGGCCCCGCCTGCAGATATCAGATGGGATTCGGTTGTAACGCTATGTTCATCGGGTACACAGAAATGAGCCCTTTGTAAATCTTGCGGCGTCACAATTTCAGGCTTGTATTCTATGATTTCGGGTATATCAAAAACCCCTTCTTCGGTAACCTGGTCCTGGGTATACAAAAGCCGCTCTTCCCTTTCAGGGTGGGTGGGGTCGATGGCCCAGTCAAATGCAGGAAAAAACACCAACCCGGTTTTATGAGGTGCGTTTAACATGGTATCCCCTTTTATTTTATAAAGCCTGCGGATTAAGCATTGATTCATACCCATGTATCAGGCCGGGTTTAAGCTGAATTTTCATCCGAAAAATTTTTCCCCTGGGAGAAAAATTACGCACAATATTAAATTCCTGAAATTCCACCACTTCCACCTCATTGAGATTGTCGGGATCAGCCCCTGCGTTTTCCGCCTTATCCTTAAGCAGGCTGTAAGCGGTCTCCACCAGATCGTCTTTAGAAAAGGATTTGGAGACAGGCTCTGCAAAATCCTCTTCGTGGGCGGTTACAACGCCCTGCTCCGTGTCTGCATTCACCGTGACCTCACAGGTAGTTCTGGCAAGGGCAGCGCCAATGGCGTTTGCCACTGAAGCATAGGGGACCGCAATGGTTTCAAGCTGATACATATCCTGGATTTTCTCGGCGAAAAATCTGGCCGGCCCGCCCATGAGAAGAATGGTGTCCGGACTGAACTTGTACCCTTCAAGGAAATCATGGACCGTGTAAACGGGCTTTGAATTCAATGTATCGATCATCTCAAAGGTTTTTTTCAAAATAATGTTGCAACAAATTTTAAATATGTGCTCTGCAGCCTCTTTTTCTTCCATGCCCAACTGACCTGCAATGGATTTTATACCCTGCCGGGCCCGGTCCTGGTCGCCCGAGTCCATGAGTCCTAAAACCACCAGGGCATCCGTGGGCGTCGGTACAGACCCGCCAAAAGCCATGGCCGGCCCCATACGGTCCGGTCCCACAGTAAGCTTGTTCTTGTCATTGATCCTTAAGGCCGAGTCGCCGCCAATGCCCTCGGAAACCGTTCGCAGGGAGCGAATCAGACTTTTATATCCCCCGCGCTGGATGCCCACGGGTTCAAGCAATGGCGTTTTATCCACCAGAAATGCAATATCCGTAGTGGTACCGCCGATATCAAGGACAACGGCATCCTGACCTTCAGGGGCATAGGGAATCGCCCCCATGATACTGGCTGCAGGTCCTGATAAAACCGTCTGGGCCGGAAAATCCATTGATGCTGCCAATGTCATGGTACCGCCGTCCGCCTTGAGAATCTGAATGGGTACGGTAAGCCCCATTTCCTCAAGGGATTGCTCAACGGCCTGGAAAAAGTCTTTATGCAGGGGATATACAGCCGCGTTCATGTAAGTGGTGGCAATTCGCCGAGGAAAATTCAAATTGCCGGAAACATGGTGCCCTAAAAAGATCTGTTTAAACTGCTTATCTAATATCCGCTTGATGAGAATTTCATGGGAAGGATTTCTGACACAAAATTTTCCGACAACCCCCACATATTCAATGCCCGCCTTTTTGAGCTTTTCACCCACAATCTGAATTTCCGCCTCATTGATCGGCTCTATTTCCCGGCCACGGTGGTTTATGGAGCCGCCTACGGCATAATATTGATCCCCGGTCCTGAAATTTTCAGGATCTATACCCGGCCCGGCTGAAACAATGATGCCCACCGGTGTCACGGTTTGTTGAACAATCGCGTTGGTGGTCAGGGTGGTGGAGATAACAACCCGCTCAACAAGTCCCGGATCAACGTCCTCAAGAATCAAAGTAAAACCTGAAAGAACGCTTTTAAATAAATTGTCCGACTGGGTAGGCACCTTTACATATTTCTGGACACCTTTTGGGCTGAGAAAAACAACATCTGTATTTGTGCCTCCAACATCTAATCCTAAAATCATTGGCGTCTTCCTTGGCATAAAGATTTGCGCCGAAATATACGGTATTAAAGAAGCTTGTCAGAAATCCATTGGCTTGTCAATGAAGTTTTAGCCCCTTGAAATATGAAATTATTTAATTTATTTTCAATAAACAATGTTTACTTGTCTAAATATTTTTTAATTAACAGGAGGGCATTTTGGCCGTTATAGAATGGAAAAAACAAGATGCGGTGGCAATCGTTTCAATGTGTAACACGGCCAACAGAATGAATAAAATTTTTGCACAGGATTTTCTGCGATGTCTTGACCAGGTAGAGGCAGATGCGCAAGTGAAAGCCATGATCCTTACCGCCTTGGATGAAAAAAACTTTTCCCAGGGTGTTGATGTGGAATGGATTGGTGAAAGATTAGCTGCCCAACAAAGGCAAGACATCATTGACTTCATGTATGGCATGAACGAGGTATTTAAGCGCCTGCTGCTTTTTCCCGTACCTGTGATCGCTGCCATCAATGGTCATGCCTTTGGCAATGGCGCTATTTTAAGCTGTGCCTGCGATTTCAGGTTCATGAGAAAGGACAAAGGTTTTTTTTGCTTTCCTGAAGTGGATATCGGCATACCCCTTCTGCCCGGCATGATCGCTTTGGTGCGCAAAGCGATACCCGAATACATGTTCAATCATATGCTGCTGTCCGGTCAACGGATGACTGCGGTAGATCTTGAGCACGCCAATGTGCTTGTCAAAGCCTGTGAAAACCGGGACGATTTATTCAAGGAGGCGATGGCATTTGCCGCTGGATTTGACAAAAAGCGCGGTATTTTCCGGGAAGTGAAAAAACGGATTCACAAGAAAGTAATCCGAACAATGGATGAACAGGATCCCGAGTTTATTGATGCGCTGAATCTGTTTGTCGCCGAATGACAATCAGCTGAAAACTTGGTCCTTTAAGAAGTGAATAAATTTCTCACATATCGGAGAGCGGGTCCTCTTCCTGGACAGCGTCAGATAAAAATGCCTCGACAGATCGAGGCCTTCAATACTCAGGGCATGAAGACGCCCCCTGGCCAACTCCTCAGCCACGGCAATGGTGGAAAGAATGGAAATACCCACATTGTTGAGAATGCCCTGGATGACTGAAACCGAATTGCCCATGGTCACTGCAGGTTCAAGCCGGGATAGGTCAATCCCCGCCTTTTCCATGCTGGCGATAACGGTTTTCCAGGTACCAGACCCCTGTTCCCTTGCAATCAATGGCTGGGACAGCAGCGCCTTGCAGGTCACACTTCTCCTGTCCGCCCATTCATGACCGGCGGGCACGACGAGTTTCATTTCATCTTCAACCAATGTCTCCTGAACAATGTCGGGGTCACTGGTTTTTGCACCCACCACGCCCAGTTCCAGTTCACCGTCTTTGACAGCCCGGGTGATCTGGCCGGTATCCCCGACCGTCAAAAGGATGGATACATCCGGGAAATCAGCTTTAAATGCCCCCAACATCCTGGGAAGGATATACCCGGCAGGGATGGATGATCCACCGATGATCAGCTGTCCTTTGGTGTGCCCTAAAAAATCCAGCATGGCGGACTGGGTTTCCTGTTTCAGCGCCAGCATCCGTTTGGCATAATCATAAAGAATCTCACCTGCCCGGGTCGGCTCGGTCACCTTGCCTAGCCTGTCCAGCAGGCGGCATTGGAAATGAGCCTCCAGTTCCTTGATATGGGTGGACACTGTGGGCTGAGATAAATGAATCTGTTCTGATGCTCTGGAAAAACTTTTCTGCTCAACCACGGAAACAAAAATATGAAGCTGCCACAAATCCACGTTGATATACCCTTCATTTATAACGTTTTTGCCATTCCTGGCTTTTTACGAGAGTCTCAAATTTCTCCTTCACCCTACGCTCCACGGGTTTGGGAACCATATCAGAGATATCCCCGCCATACCGGGCAACCTCCTTAATGATGGACGATGAGGTAAAAATCCAGCGCGATCCTGTCATCAGAAAGACCGACTGGACCTCCCTATTGAGCTTTCTGTTCATCAGCGCCATCTGAAATTCACTTTCAAAATCAGACAAAGCCCGCATGCCCCGGATAATGGCCACAGCCTTTTTCATTCGGGCATATTCAACAAGAAGGCCGTTAAAAGTCTCCACTTCAATCCTTGCCGAGTCCAGCTCTATCGATGGGTCTTCAAAACATTCCTTAATTATGGAAATACGTTCCTCGGGGGAGAATAACGGTGTTTTTTTAGACGAATTGTACAGCACCCCCACGATTACGTGGTCAAAAATTTCCTGAGCGCGTCTGATGACGTCAAGATGTCCGTTTGTCAAGGGATCAAAGGAACCGGGATAAATGGCAATTGTCCGTTTTCGGTAAATCATACGCATCCTTCGTCTATGGCGGATTTCCGCAAAAATGTAAGAGTTGTCCTTGAGTATTTTTTTTCCAGGTATTTGTCAAGGCTGTTTCCGGGATAGTTAAGGCTTTCTTTGGCAGACTGTTCCACAATGACAATTGCCCCGGGTGCAAGGAGTTCTGAAAACCCACGTTTTCCAAGCACCTGTCCCGGATACTCTTTATGGTACGGGGGATCCATGAAAATCAGATCAAAGGTGTGATGGAATACAGGTAAAGACCCTTTGATTAAGTCATGGCAGAGAATCCGGGCCTGATCCGCCATCCGGCACAGTTCAATATTGCGTTTGATCACATTGCAGGAAGACTGGGCCGCATCCACAAAAACGGCAGACTGAGCGCCCCGGCTCAATGCCTCAAGCCCCAAAGCCCCGGTGCCGGCAAACATGTCGAGTACCCTTTTTCCCCGAATACCGGGGCCAAGGATATTGAACACAGCTTCCCTGACCCGGTCCGAGGTGGGACGGATATCTTTCCCCTGGATCTGAACCAGTTTCCTGCCCCGGCAGGCACCACTAATAATACGCATCAGCTTTTAGATATTCTTTTTTTGATAAAATTCAAGCTTGCTCCCATCTGTTTAGCCGCCGCCTCAAGATCCCCGTTCATCTGATCCACCCTTAAACGGATAAATTCCGTTTCAAAGGCAACTTTTGCCTGGTCCAATTGCGCCATGGTAAAAATCCGGTTGCGCTCTTCACCCGTTTCGGGAAATGTTTCAATATCAGGATTGTAGGGTGCAGGAATATCATTTTTCCCAATAATTTCACTTTCCACCATAATGGATAAACGCTCCATCAAATTTTTCAGTTCCCTGACATTTCCCTTCCAATGCCATTGTTTTAAAAGCTCAACAGCCTCTTTGGAGAGCGTTTTTTTAGGCGCGGATGATTTTTCAGCCAGTTGAGTTAAGAAAAAATCCACCAGTATGGGGATATCCTCAATCCTTTTCCTTAAGGCCGGAACATGGATCGGTATGACATTGAGTCTGAAAAACAGATCTTCCCTGAACCGCCCTTCTTTGATTTCCAATTCAAGATCTTTGTTGGATGAAGTGATCACACGTACGTCCATGTGCAGGGTACGGCTGGAACCGATGCGCTGGAAGGTTTTGGATTCCAGGGCCCGCAGCATTTTGGCCTGGGTATTGATACTCATATCCCCTATTTCATCCAAAAACAGAGTTCCACCGGCAGCCAGTTCAAATTTACCTCTGTTTTTTGCTGAGGCTCCTTCAAAAGCCCCTTTCTCATGCCCGAACAGTTCGGGTTCCAGGCGCTCTTCAGGAATGGCTGCGCAGTTGATAATGATAAAGGGACCTTCAGGACGGTTACTGAACTGATGAATGGTGCGGGCCACCATCTCCTTACCCGTACCGTTTTCCCCCGTGATCAGTATGGAGGCATCGGTGGGCGCTGCGGCCATAATTTCGCCGTAAAGCTTCTGAACCGCAGAGCTTGTGCCGGTAATGGAATTTTTTTCAATGGCTTTTTTGCGAAGGTACCGGTTCTCTTCCTCAAGTTTCCTGAAATTCAGGGCATTGTTTATGGAGAGTATAACCTTGTCAATGGACAAAGGTTTTTCCAAAAAATCAAAAGCGCCGGATTTAGTGGCATCCACAGCAGATTCAATGGAACCGTGGCCCGTGATCATGATCACCGGCAAGTGGGGGTGATGACGTTTGATCTCCTTTAGGGTATCAATGCCGTCCATGCCCGGCATCCAGATGTCCAGCAGCACAATATCCGGGGAATGGGAGTCAATTTTTTTCAGGGCTTCATATCCGTTGAATGCATGAATAACTTCGAACCCGTCATCGGAAAGAATACCGTCCAGGGAATCAATAATGGTGGATTCGTCATCAACAATCAAGACTGCCGGGTACATAGTACTAAATCCTTTCTATATATAGTGTTAGAAGGCCTCGTTAGACAAACACATGCCCTTCTAACGAACCCTCCAAACACGATTTTTTGTTCAAACACTATCTGCCGTGCCCTAATTTTTGGCATCAGGGCTCCCCGGCAGGCAGTTCAATGATAAACTTGGCGCCTCGGGGTTGGTTGTCCTGGACCCGGATCACGCCGTTATGGTCTGAAATAATGGAGTTTACAATAGCAAGCCCAAGTCCCATGCCCGTTTTCTTGGTGGAAAAATAGGGTTCAAACAGTTTGGTCTTTTCCTTGTCTGAAATACCCTTTCCATTATCTGCTATTTCAATACGTACAATTTTAAGAATGGGGTCATAGGAGAGGTCAATCACAATGGTGCCTTTTTTGTTCACGGCGTAAACCGCATTGTCAATCAGGTTGATAAAGGCCTGCTTCATGTGCTGGTGATCCAATTTTAATGTGGGAATATTGTCCTTGAACCGAGTCTGGATCTCCACCTGTTCCAACCCTTCCTTATACAGGGCAACGGTTTCAAGAATAATATTTTCAATGCGGGCCGACGCAAAATTGGTATCCGGAAATTTGGCAAAGGTGGAAAACTGGTTCACCAGATTCCGGATCAGATCAACATGTTCCACAATGGTGTCGGCACATCCGATGAAAACCTCATCATTAATGGTTTTGCCGTATTTGCGTTTAAGGCGCTGGGCAGACAGCTTGATGGGGGTTAACGGATTTTTCACCTCATGGGCAATGCGGCGGGCCACCTCCCGCCATGCCACCAGGCGCTGGGCTTTTTCAAGTTCCGTTACATCATCAAACACCAGTACAGCCCCCAGATTTTGGCCGGTATCGTCCTTGAGCGTGGTGTAATTCAATGAAAAATGTTTGGGTACGCCGGCCACGGAAACAGAAACAGGAATCTTGAAATGGGTGCCCCCCTGCTCTGCCTCTTCAAATATTTTATTGGCCAGAGACAGGTATTCTTCGATCAGGACTTTCCTGAAATTTTTATCAAGAATATCACAACTGTTAACACCCAGCATGGACTCGGCAGCCTTATTTATGGTGGTGATTATCCCCTCATTGTCCATGGAGACAACTCCGGCAGAGATGTTTTTCAAAACGATTTCAATGTATTGGCGGCTTTTTTCCAGCTCGACATTCTGCTGTTTAAGCATATTTTCGGACAGGGCAATCTGCTGGCGGCCCGCGGCCAGCTGGCGGGTCATGGAGTTAAAGCTTTTAATCAGGGTACCGATCTCATCGTCGGTCTTGAAATCAATCTGATATGCCATGTCACCGTCTATGATCCGCTGGGTACCCTCGGCAAATTTCATAATGGGAATGGTGATGGACTTGGCAATCTGGAATCCAAACCACACGGCACAGAATACAACAAGAAGCGCCACAATGGACAAAGCGATATAATACGAAATCTCGGCCGGTCTCTTTGTCAGTTTAAGCTGTTGGTACTCCTCCACACCTTTAAGAATGGCTTTTAAATTCTCAGACAGGTCCGGGGCTGTCAGGGTGTTGATTACAATAAAGCCGGCAGCCTTGGCCGGCGGTACGTCAAAGGGGATGGTGCATACGGTGCGTAAAAATTCCCCTTGATCCATGATCTGATAAACGGTGTGACTGGCGCTGCCACTTTGGATGCCCCGTAACTCCGTGGTGGTCAGCAGCCCAAAGTGCATATTCTCCAGCTCGCTGGCTAATGAAATGCTTACCCGCTGGGCATCCGGGGTGTAGATTTCCACGGCCTGACGGTTAAAGGCCCGCTGGATCACCTGAATGTACCGCGTGAGTTTCTCCTGATTTTCAGGGTTGAGCAGATCCCTGGAATGAATCTGAAACGCCCCTCTTTTAGCAAAAAAGGCATTTTTCTCCTCAATGTAATCATACAGGGTTTGTCCTACGGCCAGAGAGGCTTCCAGGGTCTGCTCCACAGGGGCATTAAACCAGAAGGCAATGGAGGTAGAGATAAACTGGATGGAAAAGAAAAAAAGCACGGTGGTGGGCAAAAGCGCCAGCACTACAAAAGAAGCGGTCAGCCGGGTTTTTATTTTGGAACCCAGGATGTTATTTTTTCTTTCATAGTAGAGTTTGGCAAGATTCCTGAAAACCAGCAGCAGAAGGGTAAGCAACAACAACAGGTTGATATTTATCAAAATGAACATCAGGACGGTGGATGACAGGGGCAGTCCCGTGTCAAAGGGCGTGACGCGGGTTTCAAGAACCGTCAACCCCCCCACGGCCAGAAGAAGGCATAAAATGGCAATGCATTCTCTTTTCCGGCCGGATCGTTTTGGTCTTGTGTTCTGGAGTATCTGGGTCATAGATGCCATGCCTGTCCGGCTAATGGTTAATACGTGAAATTAATGACGTACCAGTCCGTTTCAAAATCCCAGTAAGAGACAAAAAAGAAAATATAGTGCAACCACAGGGGCAACGTGACTTTTTCAAGTTCAGCTTTGATCCGAATCTGGTACTTATCACCTTTTATCAGGCGGTTAAGGGGTACCACCTTGAGGTTATCAATTTCTGTCATCCAGGTCTTTGCCTCATCAAAGGATTTTGTGATCAACGCAGGGGCATGCTTCCATTGGCAGACAACTGTGTATTCCTGTCTCATGGAATTGTATTTTATTGTTGCGCGGGTTTTAATATCGGCAATCTTTTTGTCAAACAAACCGCTTGACGTTTTGAACAAGGTTACATAAAACGTAAACGAGCTGGAAATGCCATTCTCAACAGCCTGGGTATTTTTTTCATTAAAGGCATTTTCCACATTGAAATAAGCAAACAGATCATCCCGGGTGTTGGCCAGTTTGATATGGGAGAGAACCGCATTGTCATAGGCAAGAGCAATGGCCGGAACAATAAAAAGAATGCCCGAGATAAAAAAGGCAACTGCACATAAAGTTTTTGTAACCGCACCCTTACATATCATCGGCATTAAGTTCTAATCAGCGCTTCGCCGGTCCTGTTTCCCAGGCCTGCTTTTCATCAAGAAATTTTTTTATAAACAGATGGTTCAGGTGATGACCGGATTTATGGGCGATAATATGCCCCTGGATAGGCATTCCCAGAAGGGAAAAATCCCCAAGGCAATCCAGCAGTTTGTGCCGGACAAACTCATCCGGATATCGCAGCCCCCCCTTATTCAAAATTTTATCATTATCGATCACAATGGCATTGTCAAGGCTTCCCCCCCTGCCAAGACTGAATTTTTTCAGCAGTTCAAGATCTTTAACAAACCCAAAGGTCCGGGCCCCGCAGATTTCCTGTTTAAAGTTATTTTCCGCCCTGTCATAGACAATTTTCTGCAGGCCGATAAGCGGATGGTTGAAGTCTATGATGCAGGAAATTTTGAAACAGGGTTCAGGTTCCACCCGAACCCATTTATCTCCCTGTGTTATTTCTATGGGCTCATTCACGATAAAGAGGTGCTTGGGTTTATCCTGATCTACCACGCCCACGTCGGTTATCGCCCGGGTAAATTCCCTGGCTGATCCGTCCATGATGGGGATCTCATAATCGTCCACTTCCACCAGGGCATTGTCAATGCCAAGACCTGCAAAACTTGCCATCAGATGCTCAATGGTGGAAACAATAACGCCATTGTCCCCGATAACCGTGGCAAGGCTGGTATCCACCACCAGCTTGAAAAGCGCCGGGATATCAGGGGTTCCAGGAAGATCTATACGCCGGAATTTAATGCCGTGGTTCTCCTTGGCAGGCCGGATGGTCAGGTTAGTTTTTTTACCCGAATGGACGCCTGTCCCCGAAAGACTCACCTTTCCGGCGATGGTTTGCTGATTATAAAAACTGTTCATTTTCTGTTCCAAAGTGTCTGAATACGATAAAACGTGGTATATATAGCTGATTTAAAAATACAAAGCAAAACAAATGAGAAAAATATTTGGCATGCAGACATTTTATGACAATTTAACATGATTTCAATGAATTAAGTTCCATTTTTTTTCTCTTATCTTAAATTTTTTAAAATGAGGCCTTAAATGATAGCAAAAATGAAGTCCTGCGCAGTAAACGGGTTTGAGGCCATTGTTGTAGATGTTGAAGTAGACATCACACTGGGATTGCCGGTATTCAATATGGTGGGGCTGGCTGAGACCGCTGTCCGGGAAAGCCGGGACAGGGTCCGGTCTGCCCTCCAGAACGCCGGATATACATTCCCCATGGACAGAGTGGTGGTAAACCTGGCGCCCGCGGATTTCAAAAAAGAGGGTACGGGCCTGGACCTTCCCGTAGCTTTAGGAATTCTTTGTGCCCGGGGGTTATTCCAGGCATCTGCAGCGGCATCCTGGCTGTTTGCCGGGGAGTTGTCCCTGGACGGGTACCTGCGGCCGGTCAAGGCAGCACTGCCCTTTGCCCTGGCCGCCCGGGACAATGGATTCAAAGGCATTATCCTGCCCAAAGAGAACGGAGCGCAAGCAGCGCTCGTTAAAGATATTGAGGTCCTGGCGCCGGATCATCTGACTCAGGTGGTGACTTTTCTGGCAGGAAAGACAGAACTTGCGCCCCTGGAACCTGATCTGTCCATGCTTCTGGAAACAGATGGAACAGACCGGGAAAACGATTTCTCCCATGTCCGGGGCCAGACCCATGTAAAACGGGCCATGGAAGTTGCGGCAGCAGGGCATCATCATATCCTGTTCAACGGTCCGGCGGGATCCGGGAAAAGTCTGATGGCAAAATGTTTGCCGGGAATCATGCCGGAACCATCCTTTGAAGAGGCCATGGAAATCGCCCGGGTCTATTCGGTGGCCGGGGTGGCCCGGGAACCGGGTCAGCCCCTGGGCGCACGTCCTTTCAGATCCCCTCACCATTCCATCTCCGATGCAGGACTTGTGGGCGGCGGCACAGTGCCCAGACCCGGTGAAATCACCCTGTCCCATAACGGCGTACTGTTTCTGGATGAGTTGCCAGAATTTCGGCGCAGTGTGCTGGAGGTTCTGCGCCAGCCTATAGAGGAGGGCGTCATCACCCTGGCCCGGGCCAACGCCAAGGCCACCTTTCCATGTCGGTTTATGCTCGTAGGCGCCATGAACCCCTGCCCCTGCGGCAATCTCACCAATCCGGACAGGGAATGCACCTGCACGCCCTCAAAAATTGAGCAGTACAAAAACAAAATCTCAGGCCCGCTCATGGACAGAATGGACATCCTTGTGGAGGTTCCCCGGTTGTCTTTTCAGGAAATGACGGCAGATGGACACCGGGAGTCTTCCAAATCCATCCGGAAGCGGGTGGAAAAGGCCCGGGAGATACAGACCCTTCGGTTTAAAAAGGCCGGAACAACGTGTTTTGCCAATGCAGACATGGGCCCAAAGCTTTTGCAGCAATTTTGTCCCCTGGATGCCCAAAGCAGCAGGGTGGTTGAACAGGCCATGAAACAGTTTAACCTGTCCGGCCGGGCCTATGCCTCCATATTAAAACTTGCCAGAACCATCGCTGATCTGGCAGGCGCCCACGATATACACAAACCCCATGTTCTTGAGGCGGTTCAGTACAAACGCCTGGATCAGGCCCGGGAGGACTTTGGTTGATGCTGTTCCCAACGTCCTGCAGTGGGTCACACCGCATTTTGTCCGCCCTACCGGCAGAACGTAGGAAAATTTTGCCGCTATTGTTTCTCTCTGCCGATAAAACGAAGCTCAAACCCCGCCTTACCAACTTTTTTTTAAAATAGGAGAAAAAAGAATGAGCTTTTTGGAGTAAAAAATGTTTTATTTATAATCTCTTGGTTATTATTGATGCGATAGTATGAACAAAACATATAAAGGAGAATACGTATGAAGGTTGTTGGATTTAATGGCAGCCCTAATAAAAAGGGAAATACAGCCTGTTCACTGAACATGGTTTTTGAGGAGCTGGAAAATGCCGGGATTGAGACGGAGATGATCCATGTCGGCAAAAAAAAGATACAGGGATGCACTGCCTGTCTCGATTGTGTAAAAAAACAAAATCAAGCTTGTTCCCTTGATGACGATCCGGTTAATGAATGGATTCAGAAAATAAAGGCAGCCGACGGCCTTCTGCTTGGTTCTCCTGTTCATTTTTCCGGTGTTGCAGGGACAATGAAATCCTTCCTTGACAGAGCGTTTTTCGTTGCTTCGGTTAACGGCGGCCTGTTCCGGAACAAGGTCGGCGCAGCTGTTGCAGCTGTCCGGCGATCAGGCGGGATTTCAACAGTTGACTCCCTTAATCATTATATCAATTACTCCGAAATGGTCATGCCCTCTTCAAATTACTGGAATGTGGCACATGGTCTTGCCCCGGGGCAAGTGATGCAGGATGGAGAAGGTAAACAAATCATGGCGGTTTTAGGTAAAAATATGGCATGGCTCATGAAAATTATGGAACATGGAAAAGAACAATTTCCCCCGCCTGAACCGGTTGCCAAAATCATGACCAATTTTATCCGATAGTTTGAGCTTAGGAAAACAAATCAGGTGGAAGCAGCATCGTTTTCGTCCTCCTCAGCCTCTCTTCTTTCCAAAGAGTGCGGGGCCAGGGGAAGGCGGATAATAAAATTCGCCCCTTTGCCCGGTGCGGAAGAGACCCCCAGTGTGCCCTTATGATTTTCCGTAATAATAAAATAAGATACGGACAGGCCCAGGCCGGTGCCCACCCCGGGGGGCTTGGTGGTAAAAAAGGGTTCGAATATCCGGTTACGGACCTCCCGGGTCATACCCGGGCCGTTGTCCTGAATCTCCATTCTCAGCATGCCGGCCTCGGCCTCCGTTGAAATCCTCAGGATAAAGCAGGGCCGGTTCCGACCGGCTTCGAGCATGGCCTGGGCCCCGTTTCTCAGGATATTGAGAATCACCTGTTGTACTTTCGCCCCTTCACAGGGAATCATGGGCAGGTTCTCTTCATATTCCCTGACAATCTTAATTGTTTTAAAATCATATTGCTTTTTAAGATCATAATCCGTAGCCGCCAGCTCCAGAATACTGTCCATGAGTTCTGCGGGATTGTGGGAAGAGACAATGGCATCGGATTTCCTGGCAAAACTGAGCATGTTGTCCACAATGACGGACACCCGTGCCCCGGATTCATTGATGGCATCAAGCATGTTGAAAATACCCCGCTTTTCCATAAATGCCCGGACCTGTTGCGTGGAGATGCCGATGTCGGATGCCGCCCGTTTGTTTGCCGCGATGTCGATATTCTCAAGTCGCAGTTTCATTACATTGGCGGTCTGCATGATCCCTGCCAGGGGGTTGTTGATCTCGTGCGCCATACCCGCGGCCAGTCCACCCACGGAGAGCATTTTTTCAGACTGGATTATCATCTCTTCCATCCTGACCTGATCAGTGATATCGTCCACACGGATCACCGCCCCCTCGACCCCGTTGGCCACCAGGGGGAATACGGTGATATCCTCATAACAGACCAAATTGTCCTGCATCCGGGCCTGTTTCTTACTCACTCTCTCCCTGCGGGTGGCAATGGCCTCCCTTACCTGGTCCATCCTGGGGGCCAAACGGGGATAGACCTTTTCCAGGGGGCGATCCAGGGCCTCTTCTGTAAGAAATCCCGAGACCTGTTCCGCCCTGTTGTTCCATAGGGTGATATTCCCTGCCGGATCCACACCGATAAGCACCGAAGGCATGGAATCCAGTATGGACTGGAGCCGTGCCCGGCTCACCCTGAGATCTGCCGTACGTTCTTTAACCCGCTCTTCCAGGGTTTTCTTTGCGATATACAGATTTAAAAAAAACCAGAGTCCGGCAAAGAGCAGGACCTGGCATATGATCACATAAAAATAGATAAAGGCGGCCCGGTTCTGCCAGTCCACTTCTATGGTGCCGATGGTCCGATTCTGGTACCTGACCGGTTCTTCCAGCTCAACCACCGGCAGCAGCCCCGCCCGGGCCATTATACGTTCCGTAAACGAAGGTGCCTGGCCCTTAACCGCGGCATATTCTTTTTGTGAATCGTCAATAACCTGCACCGTCCTATAGCTGTTGGACCGGGCAGACAGTATCAGATAAGCAAATGGGGGCGTCTCGTACCGCCACAGGGACTCTGCAATGACAAGGGCATCTTGCCTGAGCCGCTCTTGTGCATGTTTAAAAACAATATCCTGATACCAGGTGAAAAACAATAAAAACCCCGCAGTAAATAAAGCCAGCAGCAGCACAAATACCAGCCGGATATGATCTTCAATCAAACGCGCCATATTTTCACTTCTGAGTAACTAATTTTTTTTCTTTTGATTTTAGTTGTTTGTAAAATTGGGTTCAGTCCCAGCTGAATGGAACGCTATCAATTCAAAATCAGAATGAGGTTATGCCGTAGGCGCCAAGTATACCTGTCATTGTGCCGTCACCGGCCATATCGTTTATGGTCCGGTTAAACTGGTTAAGGATACGAGTATACCCCGACCCATTATGGATCATGAGATGAAAGGGCATTGATTGAAGAGCAATCCCGGTGTCAATAATTTTGTCCCTCACCCCGGCTTTTTCCATGCCCAGCCGGGCTCCCGCCGGCCATTCAATTGCCAAATCCCCCCTTCCGGCGGCCAGCATTTTCCAGACATTGTGGACTTCGCTGGTTTCCCAGGAGGGAATACCCAGGCTTGAGATGTGTTTATCATGCCACCCGTTGCCGCTGTAGGTTACCACGCTGTATCCCATAGCCTTGATATCCCGGACAGATTCGATGGTCCGGATCCGGTCCAGATCCGGATGTCCCGCATAGGTGAACAGGACCATTTTTTTAAGATACAAAGGATCTTGATGGGTCAGGCAATAGGTAGATCGTTCCGGCGTGGGAACGGTTATCATTGCATCGTATCTGCCGGCTCGTACCTCCTCCTGGCATCGCTTCCAGGGCATCTGCCGCCAGTGTACGGTGACGCCCATGCGCTTATCCAGAGCCTCTGAAATAATTTCGTAAAAGAAACCGGCCATTTCGCCGTTATCTTTCCGGGTAAAAAAGGGGTAAAAATCAGGATAAGCAATGGTTAGACCGGCCTGAGCCATGATCATACCGGGAAATACCAACACAACAATAATGCCTATAACACCTGACAATTTTCTCATAATATTCTCTGGACCGGACAGTTTTTATTACAGAACGTGTAAAAATTATCATACGGGGATTCAAATCCCATGTAAAGCCTAATGGTTTACATTTACCAATCAGGTCTTATAATAACACGGCATGATTACTTTGGGGAATTAGAAGATGATAAAAAAAGATATATTTGAGCATGATGTAAAAGCCCAGTTCCAGGCCTCGGCCAAAGAGCGGCTGTACCGGTTTTTAATGGCGAATGACCAGATCAAAGGGGTGGTGGTACATGCAACCCGGATGGTCAAAGAGATGCAGGCCAATCATGATCTGGGTCCTTTGGAAACCCTGGTTCTGGGTCAGGCTTACATTGCCGCGGCCCTGATGAGCGCACCCCTGAAAGGCCGGGACCGGGTTGCAATGAAGATCCAATGCTCCGGTCCCATAAAGGGCCTTGATGTGGAGGCCAACGCTCTTGGAGAGATCCGCGGATATTTAAAAGCCAACCCCATTGAAATAGAAAATCCGGAAAAAATAAAATGGCTGTCCACCCTTTACGGGGCAGGTTTTTTGTCGGTATCCCGGTACATAGAGGATACAAACCGACCCTATACCGGCCAGATTGCCCTGGTTCACGGCGCCATTGCCGAAGATCTGGCTGAATACTTTCTGACCTCGGAACAGACGCCTTCCGGCTTCATCCTGAGCGTGGCTTTTGATGAAAATGAAAACGTTACGGGTGCAGGCGGTATATTTCTCCAGGCACTGCCGGGTGCGCAACCAGACAACGTTGCCCGGGCCGAAAACCTGATCCGAAATATCAATGCTTTAGGCAATTGCTTTGCCCAGAATCAAACACCGGAATCCATTATTGAGACCGGCTTTGCCGATCTGTCACCGCGGTTTCTGGGCAGTTCCCGAGTAGAATTTTACTGCCCGTGCACAAAGGAACGGATGGGCGATTACCTAAAGAACCTACCCAAAGAAGAGTGTGCTGATATCCTGGCAAACGGTCCCTTTCCATTGGAGCTTCGATGCCATCACTGTAATTCCGTCTACCGGTTCAGCCAAAAGGAGTTAACCGGTGTGCTTAGCGGATAGCCATTACTTTTGTGTGGCAAGAGATTTCAGATGATCCAAAAGAGTCTGCTCCAGCCGGGTAATGAGATCTGATGGAGGAATACCGCCCAACAGGACAGGAATGACTTCCATATCCAGGATAGCGGCAGCTGCAGCGGAGAAATTTAGATCATAAACCATTCCGGCCTGAAACACCCTCATGGCATTGAGGGTATTTACACAGCTTAAATCGTTCTGCCGGGTTTCAAGAAGGAGTTGGGCAGCTGTTGTCGGTATTTTGCCGTCATCGTGCAAATCATAGGTAATAAAACCGTGACTTGAATCCGAATTCAGATAATGGTCTTTCATTACTTTATAAATATCCATTTTGTCCGCATCCCTGAGCAGACGGGCCAGAAGACTTAAATCGCTCCCGAGCTTTCCGGAAAGACGGGGGCGGTTATGCAGGGCCACTGCCCGCAAAATCAACTGCCTGTCTGTAACGGACAAATGGGAAAGAATGTTGCTTCGGACTATTTCCCGGCACCCTAATGCTGCATGGTTTTTGGAACGGGCATCCGCATAGGTGTGAAAGACGGCAAACTGGGGGAATCTGCCCATATCATGAACCATGGCGGCAGCACAAGCACGGGCCGTTTTCGGCCCGTCAAGATCAAGTGATGCGCAAAGCATTCTCATGGCCTTGCAGACCCGGGCAGTGTGTTCCTGTTTGAGTACAAATGGATAAGCGTCTTCAGCCCTATCGACAAAAGGGGTGGTATACGCATAAAACTGTTTTTCTATTTTTAAAAAATCATCGTGGGTCATCATGGATCAATTTCCCAGGACAATGGATGGAATTTTCAACATAAGGGTGATTTGTCCACTGACCTAGTTATCCGGCCTCTTTTCTGACAAAAAGCATCATGATGATGCCGCCAAGTACAAAAAAAACAAATGCTGCGATCACCGGATCATCTTTGGTTGGAAAAACATTAATATTAGTCTGGACTGCCACATTGTCAAGGCAGATGACCCTGCCTGTTTCACATACTGCTGCGCCATCAACACGGTCTCTTTAAAGGGCCACAAAGCATAAAGGGAGCCTACCATCAGCCCGCCTAAAAAGGCCATGGTGGCATTATAGCAACGATAAAGGACAAAACTGACCCGCCGGGCAAACATAAGGCCGCCGAAGATAACCCCCAGGCCGAATATTCCCAGAAAGACAAATGTCTCCCAATGAAAGGACTTTAATTCAGAAATAGCCGAAATAACATCAAAATAGGTTCCCATTAAAATCAACACCAAAGAACCGCTGACACCCGGCAGTATAGTGGCTGAAATGGCAATAGCACCGCAAAATGCAATATACAGATAATCCTCAGGTGAATAACCTTGGACCGTTGAAGCAATTTTTCCCGATTCAGGCATAGAAGCATCCAGTCCCGCAGCAGAGGCGCCCTGAACCTGGAAGATTCGGGAAAGATAATCAGACTTCATCTTAATTTTATCGTAGGGATTGACCATGGCGGATACCCACACAGTGATGCCGACCCCGGCCAGAAGGCAAAGCACGGCCCGGGCATCAAAACGCTTAAGCATCTTTACCGGAATGATGATAGAAACCAGGATCAACCCGAAAAAAAATGAATAGGTTACACAAAAATGGTGGAGCAAAAGATATTTCATCAGACTGGAGAGGGCAAGAATGGCAACGGCGGTCCCGGCCGCAAGTTTAAACAGGAAAAAGAAACCGTTTTCTTTAAAAAATGCATAAAAATTTTTAACGCCCTGGACCGGGTGCATGAAACACGAAAAGACAAGTTTAAGGCATTTCAGGACAAAGTTTTTATTAATCTGATTTAAAATTAAAAATACCCGCTCATATATTCCGAAAACCAGCAACAAGGTCCCGCCGGAAACCCCCGGAATAATATTGGCAACGCCTAAACAGAACCCCATGAGCAACTCTTTTATGGTTGCCGACGGAGCAGAAAAAGAAAAGGACATCAAATTTTACCTCAATATTCAGGGTGTATTAAGCAGGCCAGCCGTGTTCACCGATAAGCTTGACAAAACGGCAACCACCTAAATTGACCGTCTTAATACCCGTGCTGGTCTTTTCAATACGTAAAAGTTCCTGGGAATGCAGTCCCCCCACGGGAATAACCAGGCGCCCCCCCTCTATAAGCTGATTCACTAAAGGTTCGGGTATCTGATTCCCTCCGGCCGTGACAATGATGGCGTCAAAGGGGCTTTCGGCTTTCCAGCCCGTGGTGCCGTCGGAATAGCGGGTTACGATATTATGGTATTTCAGACGGTCAAACAGTTTCCGAGCCCGCAGATAAAGAGTATTGTTCCGTTCAATGGTATACACCCTGTAAACAATACGGGACAGCACGGCAGCCTGGTAACCGGAGCCCGTACCGATCTCAAGGACACGCTCCTGACCCGTCAAGGTCAGACTCTGGGTCATTTCAGCGATAATAAAAGGCTGGGAAATGGTCTGTCCCTCACCGATGGGAAGTGGGAAATCCCCATAGGCACTGTCAACCAGGGCCTCACTGACAAAAAGATGGCGGGGCACCTCGATCATGGCCTGGATCACCAAAGGATCACTTATCCCCCTGGCAATAATCTGTTTTTCCACCATATCCCTGCGCCAACGCAAAAATTTTGTAGGTTCGTCAGTCATGGTCTTTTAATATCAGCAACCGCCGAGGCCGTCAAGCATTAGAAAACGGGTTTAAAGCCTGTAATAAAAGCCGTTATGGTAATTATCCACCCTTCATCTTTCCCTTGCATTTGGACGCCAGTGAAAGTAATAGTAAGTCATGGATAAAACTTCTAAAATGGTAATAACCGTGTTTATCGCGGTCCTATTTTTTTGCATCGGCACGGGCGGATACATGGCCGTTGAAGGCTGGGGGGTCCTTGATTCCGCCTATATGACGGCCATCACCCTGAGTACGGTGGGTTTTCTTGAAGTCCACGATCTGTCCAACGGCGGACGATTGTTCACCATTTTTCTGATATTTACAGGCGTAGGGTACTTTCTCTATCTGGGCGGTGTTTTTATCACTTCGGTTGTGGACGGTGAAATTAAAAGCATGCTGGGGAGGCAACGTTTGAACAACAAAATAAAAAAAATGAAAAATCATTACATTGTCTGCGGATACGGTCGAATCGGCAGAATTCTGTGCAACTTCGTAGCCGAAGAGACCATAGACATCGTTGTGGTGGAACAAAGTGAAGAACTCAAAGATCTCCTGGAAAAGGATAAAATTCACTATATCATCGGAGATGCCGGGAATGAGGAAATTCTTGAAAAAGCCGGAATCAAACAGGCAAAGGCACTGGTGGCGCTTCTTGGAACGGATGCGGCAAATGTGTTCCTGGTACTCACAGCCAGACAACTCAATCCCGACATCTACATTATGGCCCGGGCAATAAGCACCATGGTGATAAAAAAACTCTATGTGGCGGGCGCCAACCAGGTGGAATGCCCCTATGATACCGGTGGGATTTCCATGGGGCTGAAGCTGTTGCGCCCTACGGTTTCCAATTTTCTGAACACGGCACTGTCCCGGGAAAGCGATGCCATCCAGCTTGAAGAAGCCTTTGTACCGGAAACATCAAATTATGCAGGAAAACAGCTTAAGGATTCCGGTATTCGGCAGGACTACAACCTGATCATTATTGCACTCAAAGAGAAGTCAGGCCACATGGTGTTTGCCCCCAGTTTTGAAACCATTATCCACCCCTGGGACACACTGATTGTCATGGGAAAAACCGAAGACTTGAAGGCATTCAGGCGTGCGCTTGGTAATGTTTAAATCTTATAGATTACCCGGGCATCGGTAATGATGATGTCCACCGTATATTTTCTTGACTCCATCTGAATCTGATCAACAATCTGCTCTTCATAAGCCAAAGCTACCTTACGGCAGGTTTCAGGCAATTTTGTGATCAGCTTTGAATAGTAATTGTTTCCGAATCCCATGCGTCCGCCCTTGTCATCAAAGGCCAGACCCGGGATAATGGCAATATCCACATCATCCAGGGCTATTTTCTTGCACCGCTCGGGATTGGGCTCAAGCATGTCATGGGCGTTGGTCACCAAATCTTTATCAAAATGACTGATCTTATACAAAAGGAAAGTATTTTTAACATCTGTAAATACCGGTAGAATAATACTTTTCTGAATTTCCATAGCTTTTCGAATAATCTTTTCCGTAGGAATTTCCTTACTTCCGGGCGGGTAAAGGAACACCTGATGGGCTTCTAAAAAGTTTGCAAATTCGAACAATTTATTTTCAATGATATTATATTTCTCTTCAATCTGTTCCGGGGACAGGGCGTTCATACGTTCGGCAACCTGGCTCAACACACTGTTTTTACCGCTTTTAGCTTCATCCATAATCGTATTCCTTAGATTATTGTACAATAATTTTTTTGCGAAATATTATACACTGTCGGACAATTGTCAACCGGCAATAATCCGTTGACTGTTTACATGGCCCGTGTTATCTGAATATAATTGTAAAAATATTATAATCAGCCACCCGTCAACCCTATAATCATGCAGGACAAAAATCAAAAATGCTTGATATAAAATTGATTAAAAATGACCTGGATACTGTTGTCCAGGGCATGAAAAAACGCCGAGCAAACATTGATTTTTCCCCATTTCTTGAAAATGAGGAAAAAAGAAAATCCCTTTTAGTTGATATTGAAGAGTTACGGCACCTAAGAAATACTGTTTCTGATGAAATTGCCAAAATGAAGAAATCCGGCCAGGACGCCCAGCCAAGCATAAATAAGATGAAAGGCGTTTCTGAGCAAATTAAGGAAATGGACAAAACACTCAATGAACTGGACGCCTGGATCAAGTCGTTCCTTATTAATATTCCCAATCTGCCCCATGAAGATGTGCCCATGGGAAAGGATGACACTGAAAACCGGCTTGAAAAGACCTGGGGTTCCCCACCGTCATTTGATTTTGAGATCAAGGACCATGCGGATATTGCCGAAGCCTTAGGCATTCTCAATCTTGGATGTGCAGCAAAACTTGCCGGTTCCAGATTTCCTTTGTACATCGGCGCAGGCGCGCGCCTGGAAAGAGCCTTAATCAATTTTATGCTGGATATTCACATCACGGAGCACGGGTATAAGGAAGTTTTACCGCCGTTTATCGTAAACAGGGAAACCATGACCGGAACGGGCCAGCTGCCTAAATTTGAGGAAGAACTATTTAAGCTTGAGGGCTGGGATTACTACCTGATTCCCACATCAGAAGTGCCCATGACTAACATCCCGGCCGGAGAAATCCTGGATGAATCCAAGCTGCCCCTGAAATTTACGGCATTTACCCCCTGTTTCAGGTCCGAAGCAGGCTCCTACGGCAAAGACACCAAAGGACTGATCCGCCAACACCAGTTCAACAAAGTGGAAATGGTAAAAATCACCTCTCCGGAGAGCTCTTTTGATGAGCTTGAATCATTGCTGGCCAACGCCGAAGACATTCTCCAACGCCTGGAACTGCCATACCAGGTGGTCACCTTGTGCACCGGGGACTTGGGATTTTCCGCCGCAAAAACCTATGACCTTGAAGTGTGGATGCCCGGCCAGGATAAATACAGAGAGATATCCTCATGTTCAAACTGCCTTGATTTCCAGGCCAGGCGGGCAAACATCCGGTTCAGACGGGAAAACGCCAAAAAGCCTGAATTCTGCCACACACTGAACGGGTCCGGGCTGGCCGTGGGCAGGACCTTTGCAGCAATTCTTGAAAACTATCAAATGAAAGACGGAACCGTCAAAGTGCCCAAAGCACTGGTACCGTATATGGGAGGGTTAGAAATCATTGAATACGAATCTTAATCTGTTTCCTGAGGATATCAGACCACACATCATCCCCTCGCCCAAGGGGGAACTATACTATAAATGTCTTGGCTGCGGTGCCGAATACGGCATTGAAGAACTTTTATACGTGTGCCCGGCATGCAACGAGGTATTGCTGATCCATGACCGGAACAAAGACCAGCTCAACGCCATTTCAGGCGAAACCTGGCAGAGAATATTTGATTACCGCAAGATGCTTAAGATCCCGGCCCTTAAAGGGATTTACCGGTACCACGAATTCATAGGCCCCAGCATCCCCCTTGAATCGATCATCTATCTGGGTGAAGGACACACGCCGCTGGTGGAGGCCAACACCGCGCTCCAGGAAAAAACCGGGTTAAAGTTCTATTACAAAAACGACGGCCAGAACCCTTCAGCCTCATTTAAAGACAGGGGCATGGCCTCCGCCCTGTCCAGCATAAAATATCTTATTGACCGGGGATTTGTCTCCGAGGTCATCTCGATATGCGCATCCACCGGCGATACCTCGGCATCGGCAGCCCTTTATGCCTCCTACCTGGGATCTAAAGTAAAATCTGCCGTACTTCTGCCCCATAAAAAGGTCACCTCCGCCCAGCTGGCCCAGCCGTTGGGAAGCGGTGCCAGGGTCTTTGAAATCCCGGGGGTTTTTGACGACTGCATGAAAGTTGTGGAGCATCTCTCCTCAAACTATCCGGTGGCACTGCTCAATTCCAAAAACGCTTGGCGGATACTGGGACAGGAGTCCTATTCCTATGAAATCGCGCAGGATTTTGACTGGGATATGGATAAAAAAGTGGTCATGGTGCCCATTGGCAATGCCGGAAATATTTCAGCGGTTATGAACGGTTTCTTAAAATTTTACAATGCCGGCATCATCAATAAACTTCCCAAAATCATTGGGGTTCAGTCCGAACATGCTGACCCGGTATACAGATACTACCTTGAACCGGATGAGGGCAAACGTAAATTTATCCCTGTCCAGACCCAGCCGAGTGTTGCCCAGGCAGCCATGATCGGCAACCCCGTATCCATGCCAAGGGTGATCCAGATCGCCAGGGAGTATGATGCAGCCAGCGGCCACAGAAATGTTTTTGTGGTCCAGGTAAAAGAACAGCAGATCATGGACTGGCAGCTCACAGCCAACCAAAACGGGCATATCACCTGCACCCAGGGAGGCGAATGTCTTGCAGGGATGGTCCAGGCAAAGGCATTGGATCTCGTGGATGAGAGCGAAACGGTGATTCTGGATGCCACGGCACATGCCATTAAATTTTCCGGATTCCAGGACCTCTATTTTAAGGGCGAACTGGCTGAAGCTTACGGTATTTCATCTGACAGCCGGTTTATCAATTTACCGGATTTTATTTCACCCGATGATCCCGAATTGATTCCGTCCCAGGAAAAACCCCTTGGTCCATCACAATTCCAAAAATTCGTAAAGGATGTGTCAGAAAAAATCGCCACCCGTTTAGGGCTTTGATCTATGTCTTTCCCCCGGGACATCATAATCAGACGTATTGTTATCCCGGCCATACTGTTTTTTTTCACCCCTTGCGCCGCTTTCTCAGCAACGGGGGTGAAAACCAGTATTAAAAAATATTCTCTATTCACTTACGAAGATCGGGGTTACCTGTGCGAGCCTTATCTGGTCGGGCAAGATGAATGGCTGTATAAAATTTTTCGCCAGAAAGGAGAAATATCCGCGTCAGATTTCCCGCTGTTTTTAAAAATATTTAAAACCATCAATCCGCAAATAAGCAATATTGATGCCATTTCCCCCGGCAGCCAGATTCTGATTCCCCTTAAACAGGTGGATAAAAATGCTTACAAACACGAGAGCAACGGCATGGTGGCGGTACCGGTGCTGGAGTTCTCTACAGAGATTAATTCTGCCACCCTATCCCGGCACACCCATGAACACGAGGTCAAAGCCGGGGAGACCATATCAGAACTGCTTTCCGAAGAATTTTTAACATCCAGGGGCCATATATCCAGGACGGGGGAAAAAATCGTGCTTCACCTCAATCCAAACATAACGGATATCAACCGTATCTATCAGGGGACAACCATCGCAATCCCTGACCCTTCAATTCTTTCCCAGCCCTGGTTTACCGATTTCATTGCCATGGGAAAAGATGTTGCACCGCTCGCAAATAACGTTGCCACCAACAGTTCCGAAGAGAAACGAACAGCCACCCATTCACCCAAGCCTCTGTCCATGGCGCAGTTGACAGATCTAAAACGCTATACCCGGCTTATCCAGGGTCACCTCATGCATCAGGGAAACCTGTTTTTCCCGTCCGACAGCCAAGGCGGCAAGCCTCAATGCATCGATTTGTCAATAACACCCGTCATCAGTGACGATACCGGGAAAAAAACCGTGCTGCTTGGGCCAGATGCCACTGAAGCGTCCATGGATCCAGACCTTGTTGCTGCTATGAAAGGCTATTGGAAAAATCTGCAATTTAAAAAATACAGTGAAGTCCTCAATGCCAAGATGCTGCTCAACACACAGACCATGAAGGATGTGCCCAGATCCCATGAATCGTTGATTCGGCTTCTTATCGCCGCCACATCTTATTCCTATGAGCCCCGGGTCTATTTCCCCCTATCCGTCAACAAAGTACAGATGACGGTCTCTTTAGGCAGGATCACCCATAAGCACGCGTCTGATATTTTAATCAATTCGGGAAGCGTTTACGGTAAAGCACTTGACGTCTTAAAAAGCCAAGGAAACCAGATCGTTGACCTACCTTCGGATCTCACGTTTGAAGATATCTGTACCCGCCTTTTTTCCCAACTTGGGTATCAGGTGTGGAAAGACCCATCGTTTAATACAGACCTGAAAGTATATAATATCCCAGGTGTTTACATTGAAAAAGGCCTGGAAAAGCTGTTTTTCACCAGGATACCCCTTTTCAAAAGAGCTACAAACTTTCTGGAAAACGAAAAAATTGATGTGATTATGCTGAATAAGGAGTCGGCCCGATGAAAACAAAACTGTTTATCCTGATTTGTATCTGTTCTGTCATGGCATCCTGCACCTCAACGGTACAGACCCAAAAACAAAATAAAATCGCCCAGGCCATCAAAAAGGAAGGCGATGTATTCCAGGCCCAGGGGAACTATACGGCGGCATTAAGCAAACTGCTTGAAGCAGAAAAATTGGCACCTGACGACCCATATATTCAAAACAGCCTGGGATTGGCCTACATGGGAAAAGAAAGAGATGATCTGGCGATTCAGGTCTTCAACAAAGCCCTGGCGCTCAAGCCCGATTACACGGAGGCCCTGAACAATCTTGGTGCCGCTTACCTTCGGGAGAAAAAATGGGATATTGCCATAAAGACATTCAACAAAGTCCTTGAAGATATGACCTACCCCACCCCCCATTACCCGTTGGCCAATATCGGATGGGCCCAGTTGGAACAGAATAATTACTCCATAGCCCAGAAATATTTCCTTAAAGCATTAAGGGAAATGCCCGGATTTATCCAGGCCATCCATGGCCTTGCCCAGGTCTATATCCGAACCGGCCAGACAGACAGGGCCATCGCATACTTGGATAACAATATAAAAAGATCCCCGGACACCGTCATATTCCATGCAGACCTTGCCCAGGCATATGAAGCCTGCGACCGGACTGGCCAGGCCATCAAAACCTGGCGGGTGGTGATGCAGTTGGCCCCTAAAAATTCCAGTCTTTACCAAAAGGCAGAACAGCGTCTGTTTGAACTGCAGTAAATACTATTGTACAATATGCCTTTTCTGCTCAAGCTGGACAATGGAAGGCGTCAGGAAAATAAGCAGTTCATTGCGATTATCAACCTTGGCTTTTGTACCAAAAAGATAGCCTAACCCCGGAAGGTTGGTCAGAAAAGGAGCACCATCTGTGTCCTGGCTCTGGGTACTTTTGATAACTCCACCGATAACAACCGTATCGTTATTATTGACCAAAAGCTCTGTTTCCGCCTCATTTGTCACCAGGGACGGGGCACCTAGGGTATTCTCCGGGCCAACGTCATTTTTGGTCAACCGCACGTTCATGGAAATTCTGTTATCCGGCGTAACATGTGGGGTGACTTCCAGCAGCAGGTCAATGTCTTTAAACGCCACACCAGCCGTGCCGTCAGCATTAAGCTCTTGATAGGCATATTGTTGGCCCTGTTTGATCATGGCCTTTTTGTTGTCCAGGGTCAAAATTCTTGGGGAGGATACGATCCTGACGTCTCCCTGTTCTTCGGACGCCGCAAGCTTTGCATTCAATGCGCTGACAGAAGACCCGAACAGCCCGAAAAAGGAAAAATCACCTGAAACACCTGATGTATTAACAGACACAGAGAAATCATCAACAAAGCCCGATGTCGTATTAGAGGCATTGGACAAGTTCCAGTTGATCCCGAAACTTCTGGAAAATTCCTTGGTGACCTCAACCACCTTGGCCTCAATCATTATCTGGGGCGTTACCGTATCCAGACGGTTGATGAGCTCAAAAGCCTGGTCGATTTTAGCCTGGGTATCTGTAATAATCAGCTGATTGGTACGGGCATCCACTGAAATCTTGCCCCGATTCGGGGTGAGAATCTTGGATACATGGGCTTCAATATCCTTCTTTGCATCTGAATAATTGACAGGAATATATTCGGTGACAAGGGGCTCCAGGGCCTGTTTCTGTTCTTCGGATTTTTGCCGGGCCGCAATGGCTTCCTGGCGTTGAGTTTCCTCCTTGGCAAGAGTTTCTGTGGTGGCAATACGGATGACATTGCCCTCCATCTTTTTACCAAGATTATTCATTTTCAGAATAAGATCAAGAATCTGGTCCCAGGGTACCGGATCCTGAAGAGTCAGTGTCACCTTACCCTGCACATCCCTGTCAATGGCAAAATTCACGCCGGCTACACTTTTTAATATCCTGAAAACATTTTTAATATCTGTTTCATAAAAGTCCAGTTTAATTTTTTCACCGGTATACCGGACCGAGGAAGGATTTAACAAAGGATCCTGGTCCGGGGAAGGCCTCTTTGCCTGGGTCGTTGATTCCCCCTGATCATATTTTTTTAATCCGGGAGGGGTATTTTTGCCGGCGTCCGAACTGACTTTGACTTGATCAAATTCAGGCGCAGAGACGTTGGGGGCTTGAAAGATCACATGAATGCCCTTAGTGGTTTGAACCACTTGGAACGGCACTTTTTCCCTGATCTTGATATCCACCAGCGTATCATTATGATTTGCAGGGTTTGGCCTGGGCATGACCTGTTCCACGGCAGAATTGAAATACCGGCTTAAAAGAGGCCGCTGATGGTGGAGGGGCACCGTTGTATTATACAATATCAGTCCGAGGGAATCATTGCGATTCTGAACGGTTTCGTATCGAACCGGATGATCCGTTAGAATCTGAACATCAGATTCGCCAAGATTATTGCTGTCAAATTCAATATGGGTCAGATGGGCTGTTGTTCCAGGAATCGAAACATCTTTGGACGGTTCCACAACATCTTTCCATCCCTGTCCGGATTCATCTGAAATAAAGCCGGCCTTTGCCGACTGTTCGGAAAGGGCCTGACTGCCCTTGATAATGATACCCAAACGGTCCGGTTTTTCCTCCACAATGTACGGCAGGTCCGCTTTAAGCAGGATATCCACCTTGACTGTTGTTTGGGCCTTATCAATAAAACCGACCGTTATATCGCTGACACGGGAGTCGGAAAAGTATCCGGCATCCACCAGCCCCCGGGCAAGATGGACATTGGACAAATAGACGCTCACGGCAAAGGGGAAAGACTGCTTAATGGAAGTATAATCATTCAAAGGCCCGGAAGCCTGTATCCATACCTCAAACGCATCTGCTTTGGGGTTGACCCATATTTTGTTAACGGTTTTGGGTAAAGACGCAGAATCGTCATGGGAAATCGGACTCTCCTCAACCTTAGCTGTACTTGCCTCTACTGCGGTTTTCTGGGTTACGCACCCTGCCGTAAAGGAAAGCATCAGAACCGACACGATAAGACCTGTCACATAATGTCTGAGTGCAGACCGATAATTAAGAATCATCTTCTTCCCCATCCTCGCTTTTATGAAATTTAATCTCCTCATAACGCTTAAGGCTTTTTCCTTGATAATCTTTTACTGTTTCTTCAATCTTAATGCCTGTGCTGGTAATGGATGTAACCCTCCCGCCATTGGGACCGATATAAGTACCAATGGAGACCTCATACCCTTTACCGCCGGCTTCCTCCACCATAGCAATGGCCCTGTCCTGCATTTCAACAACCGCCACCAGCTTAACCTGGCTTAATTCCAATTTTTCCAGGGGGGTCAATATTCTTTCGCTTTCGAGCTTTGAATCCCCGGATGAAGTTGACCCGACAACCTCATTTTTCTCAGCAATCAAAGGAATAAAGGGATCCACCCGATCCTTGCTGTCATATTTTTCCATGGGTATAGAAATACCGGCTTTTTGTAAGCTGCCTGCACCATCAATATCGCCACCGGCCTGGTTCTCTTTGACTGGATCCTGCACTGGTTTCAACTCAGAGATCAGGGCCTGTTTTTTCCCGGTATCCCCGGGGCCAGGCGTTAGCGCTACCGGCGGATTTGATTTAAAAATAGGTTTGGAAACCTCCTGGGGCTGTCTTGTCTGTTTTGGCGCAGAGGCTTGCTCCTCATTGCAGGCTGATACAAACAGTAATGAGACACCCAAACCGGCCACGCAAAATATTTTAACTAATTTTTCCATATCCGGCGCCTTCTACCTCTTTGTGTGTTTCTTCTTGCCTTTGTCACCCGTACCCTCATCTTCCTTGGGTTCAACAAACATGTAGGTCAGGGCAACGCATTGCATCTGAATTGTATTTCTGTCCGCTACCTCTTTTCCGGACATCCGATTCATATTGATGGTCGACATATTGACAATACGGTTGAACCCTGCAACCCGATAAAAAAATTCGGCCATCTGGTGGTAACGCCCCGCCACCGTCATGGACAAAGGGATTTCTATATAGGACGCATTCTCCACCATGTTCTGGGGCGCAAATAACTGGACTTCAAGCCCGGCATCCCTTCCTGCCTTGGATATTTCATCCAGCAAAGAAGGCAGTTCTCTTTTATCCGGCAGAGCGGTCATGGCAATGTTGAACTGTTCCTGGGCTTGGGCCATCTGAGCTTCCACCTTTTCAAGGGCTGCGGCTTTAGCCTTGTACGTTGACAAAAGAGTTCTCTGACTTTCCAGATCTTGCCTGGCTGCCGTAAGTGTATCAAGCTTTGGGCCAAGCAGCAGAAAATAAAACCCGCCACCAATTAAGCCCAATGTGCCCAGACAAATAAGCAGACGCTGGATTTTTGTCAACTCACCTATTTTTTCAAACAGGACGTCTATCTTCCCACTTTTTTTTTCAGTGCTCTGTTTCGTTTTCCCTGCCATTATTTTTCCCTTTTTGTAGACTTTCCACCCTTATCCGTCTCGTCGGGTGCCGGTTCGGACAGTCTCTTTGTGCAGGATATCTCAAATTCTTTTAACCGGAGATTATTATTAAACTCCTTTGTTTTTGACAGCTTTAAATCTACAGTTCCAAACAATTGAGAACTTTCAAGATTTCTCATGAATGCGGCAATGGTCGGGTTATCAAAGGCAATCCCTTTTAAAGAAACGGTCTGGGCATCTGCAGCCACACTGAGCAACCACATTTTTGTTTCTACAAGCCGTTGCGCCAACTCCTCCAACAATATCTGCTGCTCATTTTTTCTTTTTTTCAAATTTTCAACGATGGCCAGTTTCTCCTCCAGAATCGCCAGATTTTTCTTAATCTGGGTGACCTTATCCGCTTTTTTCTTATACATGAGGCTTTCAGCCCTTACCTGGGCAGCCTCATTCTGAATCAGGCTGATTTTATTGTTTAACATAGAGAGCGCCCAACCCAATGCGAGAAAAATAAAAATAAGGGAAAGGAAAAATACGGAAACCTGACGGCGGATGTTTTCCTTTTTCCTGGCAAGCCTGAACGGCAACAGATTGATTCGTATCATTTGTCATTCACCCGTCTCATGGCAAGCCCCAGTGCGATGGGGGACAGAAGCTGGTACGCTTCCAGTTCACCGAGTTCTTTTGAATCACTGACCAGTCCGGCAAAGGGATTAATCTTTGAGACAGTTACCTTGAGCGCCGCAGTCAATTTCTCAGCCAGCAGATCTATGAAACCACCCCCGCCGCTGATAACAATCATTTCAATCCCGTCATTGCCGGGACCGGACTCAAAGGTATGAACCACCTCGCAGATATCTGAACACCAGTTGTCGACAACTATTTCATACAGGTCGTCCAACGACTGTCCAGATTCCGGATAATCAACCTCGCCCATGATGATCTGCAAGGCTTTTTCCCGGTCAATCTCAAGTCGCTCACTGACAACAGAAACAAGCTGGTAACATCCGTTGGTCATGTCCCGCATCATCATGGAATTGTTATTCTGAAGGATATTCACACTTGTTTTGGAAGCCCCCACATCAAGCAGCAGGGTTATTCGCTCATGATCTACATCAGGAAGCGTTTCATAAACATTTTGAAGGGCAAACGTATCTACGTCAATAATAACTGGATTAAGGCCTGCCATATGAATCAGCTCAACATATTCATCGACCAGATCCTGTCTTACCGCGACAAGAAGCACATTCATCTGTTCAGAAGAGTATTCGCTGTCACCCAAAATCTGGTAATCGATATTAACATCATCTATATCATAAGGAATATATTGCTCGGCCTCTGCCCGAATATTTCTATGCAGTTCCTCGTCAGGCACCTTTGATGTGCTGATGGTCTTGATAACAACCGAATGGCCGCCGGTGGAAATCGCCACATTTTTTTCCTTGATATTCTGCGACTTAAACAAGGAGCGAATAATTTCAGCCAACCCCTCCGTATCGGCAATCCGGCCTTCCTGAATCATGCCTTCGGGGATCTTTGCGATGCCGAATTTATGAAGCCTTCTGCCTTTCTTGGTTGTCTTCAGTTCGGCCACTTTGACGAAAGCAGCCCCAATATCTAGGCCTACAAGATGATCTTTTTTTCCAAACATCATACGCATCTATCCCCAACTATGACTGTCGCAATGGGCTTGATATGAAGAATGCAAATAATAGTTATTGATATCCTAAACTTATATGACTATATATTTGATACGAAATGGGCGTAAAGTCAAGCAGAATAAAACTATTTAACTGATTGAATAGCAAATAAAAAAGGTGCTTGCCAAAGTTAAAACCCCAAAAACATGACTTTTTTTTTTATAATTAAAGGCATCCAAAAAGACGAATTAATGTGAAAATAAAACAACAGAAAGAGACCGACAATTCAGGCACCCGGCCTTTTGTCCTCGTCAAAGCCTTCACTGTCTCAAGCCTTGTTGTCATGCTTACGGCAACCATCGTCATTGCGGCTTTGAATGCCCACTGGGTAAGAAAAATACTGCTTGAAAAAAGCAAGGAGTATAACCAACTCCTGGTGGAAAACCTCAACCATCAAATATTTTTAAGATTTGTCTGGCCTGTGGTTTTCAAACATGGAGAGATAAAGTTGCGGGAACCAAGCCAGTATCAACTTCTTGACACGGTTGTTAAAAACACCCTGCATAGTTTCCATGTTGACATGGTCAATATATACGCAACGGACAATGTTATTGCCTACAGCCTGGACAAAGCTCAGATCGGCAAAAAAAATGCCGGGGGGGTTCATTATGAAAAAGCCATGAAAAAGGAGGTAACCTCCAAGCTCATTCAGCAGGGCAACCGGATTGAGCTGACATTCTGGTTTCCCAAAGAGACAAAAATTGTTACCTTTGCCCCGTTGATGCAGGAAGTCCAACTCACCCGGGAAAAAGACAGGATGGTTATCGGCGTTATTCAAATTATCAGGGATGTATCTGATGACTATCAGCAGGTCTTTAAACTCCAGGGACTGATTGTCGTCAGTTGCGCTACGATCATGGGCATTCTTTTTCTTATTCTCCGGTTTGTGGTGAAACATGGCGAGAGTATTATTGAGCGCAGGGCTGAAGAAAGGCTCAAGCTGGAAGAAAAACTGCATCAGGCTGAGCACCTGTCCGCAATCGGTGAAATGACCGCCGGCGTATCACACGAAATTCGCAATCCTTTAGGGATTATAAAAAGCTCTGCACAGCTGATGGAAAAAAAAATGGCAAAACTGGATCCATCCAGCAATATTCCGGGAATCATTGTTGAAGAATCCACGCGTTTAGACCGCATCATCACAGATTTCCTTGATTTTGCAAAACCTAAAATCGCAGACTTAAGGCCCTGCTGTCTGGAAGACATCATAGAAAAAAATATCACTTTTTTATCGTCCTTAGATGAGCATAAAGATATCAAAATCATCCGGGAGTACCAGGGCAGCCTCCCGGTGTCGGACATTCTTGGGGACTCTGCCATGCTCTATCAGGCTTTTTTAAATATTTTCCTAAATGCATTTCAGGCCATGGACCAGACGGATGGAAGCATCACCATTGCCACATGGCATGAGCCCGGGTTTGTCCATGCCAGCTTTACAGACACCGGCCCGGGCATTGACGAAGATGTGCTAAAAAAAATCTGGACGCCCTTTTTCACCACCAAGGAAATGGGAACCGGTTTAGGCCTTGGTATCATTAAAAACATCATTCAGGCGCACCACGGGGAAATCAGCATAACCAATGCCCAACCCAGCGGGACCAGGGTGGAGATACGCCTGCCCGCAGCGCAGTAAACTATCCGGGAGTTATAATGGAAAATATATTGATTGTGGATGACGAAAAACACTACCCAATGATTATAGGGGAGATTCTGTCCGAAGAAGGGTATACCCCGTTCACCGCATCCAGCGGGATGGAGGCTCTGGATATCCTCAATAGCCAGGCCATTGACCTGGTCTTATCCGATGTCAAAATGCCGGGCATGTCCGGCATTGACCTTTTGGAAAGAGCCAAACAGATCAAACCGGATCTTCCGGTAATCATCATGACCGCATTCGGCAGTGTGGAAAAGGCGGTGGAAGCCATGCACAAGGGCGCCTACACCTTTATTTTAAAACCGTTTGAAAACCAAGCTCTCATTGCCCACATCGCCAAAGCGCTGTCCATGTCCAAAATTGTCCAGGAGAACACGCTTCTTAAAGATGCTATCCAGTCCCGGTACCAATTTGACAACATCATCGGCAAAAGCAAAACCATGCAGGCGCTGTACGACATCATTAAAAAGGTAGCCCCAACCAGTGCCTCGGTGCTTGTGGAAGGGGAAAGCGGCACAGGCAAAGAGCTTGTGGCCAAATCGATTCATTACAACAGCATGCGCAAGGATCACCCCCTGATTGCGGTGAACTGTTCGGCGTTTGCCGAGTCTCTTTTGGAAAGTGAACTTTTCGGACATGAAAAAGGGGCCTTCACCGGTGCGGTGGGGTTAAAAAAAGGCCGGTTTGAAATGGCGGATAAAGGTACGCTGTTTCTTGATGAAATCGGGGAACTACCCATGCCGCTACAGGTAAAACTGTTACGGGTACTCCAGGAACGAACTGTGGAGCGCGTTGGCGGGACCGTAAGTCTGGCCGTGGACTTCAGACTCATTGCCGCCACCAACAAAATCCTGGAAGATGAGGTTAAAAACGGAAAATTCAGGGAAGATCTCTACTATCGTCTCAATGTGGTCAAAGCCAACATCCCCCCCTTGCGGGACAGGTTGGAGGACATTCCTTTGCTTATTAAGCATTTCATTGAAAAATACACCCAGGGCCCGGAGAGGGCCGGGATTGTCACAGGCATTGACAAAGAGGCAATCCAGCGGCTGTGTGACTACGAGTGGAGAGGCAATGTCAGGGAATTGGAAAATGTCATTGAAAGGGCGATCATCCTGGCCAAGGGCAGCATAATCACAGTTTCGGACCTTCCGTCCCAAATCCGCAATCCCAAAGCCGGCACACTTCAACTGGACGGTATCCCTGATGGCGTAGGCCTTTCCGAAACCCTCGCCGCAGTAGAAAAAAGAATGATCCTGCGGGCAATGAAGATGTCCGGCAATGTCCAGACCACGGCAGCAAAAATCCTTGGCATCGGAAAGAGTGGATTAAACCAGAAACTAAAAAAATTCAATCTGGACAAGGAGTTAAAACTGGACAATAAATAATAATCTTTTCCAGGGTTCAAAATTTTGAACCCTGGAAAAGATTATTGCTTCGGGATAATGCGCTCTTTTCGTGAAAATACCACTTTAAGGGTTCAAAATTTTGAACGCCATCATGTCATAGTCGCATAATTAGGTATGTGCCTTTTTTATAATAAAGAAAACTATATATTATATTTTCAATAAGTTAAAAATTTTATAAGCTTTTTTCAAACTGAATGGCAAGGAATTTGCTTTTAATAATTATCACTAACCACGGTTAGTTTTTTCATCTTTTTTTCCTTTTCTAAAAAAGGCTGCCCCGCCCAGGCAGCCTTTTTTAGTTCTTGCCCTATTTAATCCGGGCCTGGGCTATGTCCTTATAAATGGAATCCCCAGGACTTTGGGCAATTTTTTCATACATCTGACGCCCGGCATCCGTATCATTAAGTTTTTCATAAATTAGCGCCAGGGCAAACCGGGCATCATCCTTTAAAAGATTTGATGTGCCGTTTTCAACGCGCAAATAATAAGATTTTCCCTGTTCCAAATCATTTTTCAACTCACAGACAGTACCCAAAGCACAAAGCAAAAAGTTCTTCACACCGGCCTTATCCCCTACAGTTGACAGGGCTTTGGAATACAAATCAAATGCTTGATCATACGCCTTGGCCTCAAAACAAATCTTCCCGAAATTAATCAGTGCCATGTGCCCTTCACTGGTGTTTGCATATTCGTCAAAAAGCGTTTGAAAATCATCCTTGACGGCATCATATCCTTTCCGGGCATCCCGGTCCTGGGAATATTGTTCTTCATATTTTTCATAGGCTTTGGCAGCCAATTCAGATGCTTTGATTTCAGACTGTTTAAAACTGAACATAATCGCAGAAAACACAATCACCACCCCAACCAGAGCACCCGCTGAGACCATCAATTGTTTTTTGTGAGCAGTAGCCCATTTAACGGATTTGGCCAGACCCTCCTGGAACGGATCCATCTGTGCCAGCTCTCTTTTCCGCTCGTTTGATACACCTTGATTCGCCATTAAAATATTACCTTATAATCTGTTTATCTAAATTATGTATCCGGGCTACCACACCAAATTTTTAAAAATCCAACCAACTTCGCCGTCAGCATGCTCAATATTAATCCAGTCCCCTTTACGAGCCAGCACCTTAAAAGGGACACCCCGTTCCACTATGAGGACAATGTCACTTGATTGATCCGGTTTTGAGCGAACATTGCATTTTGATTTTATTGAAATGACCGTATCCGTTTTTCCCAACAAGCTTTCATGAAGCCAGGCCGTATCTCCTTCAAAATCCTTTACCTCGCACCAGTCCTTTTTTTTATTGATCACAAGAAAGGGATGGTATTTCTCCACCTGCCACAACACATTATA